>Ga0163111_10000431_pt1 | contig 25095 bp, 22 predicted proteins | sample CRUFie1St18metaG_FD_109645 | JGI IMG/M metagenome (GOLD analysis project Ga0163111, IMG submission 109645) | Marine microbial communities from the Costa Rica Dome - CRUD Field 142mm St18 metaG | ecosystem: Environmental > Aquatic > Marine > Oceanic > Photic zone | place: Costa Rica: the Eastern... | reverse complement strand
TTTTTTGTTAAATTTTCATCAAGTCTTTTCAAATCAACTTCGAAAGAATTCTTTTCAAGAACCTCTATAATTTTATTTAATTTCAATCTTGATTTAGTTTTTTTACTTATAGTCAAATACAAAACATTTGGCTTTTCTGAATTGAATGCTGATTTACGAATCAATACTACACTTAAAATAGTCAGCAGAAATCCAATAATGGTTATGGTTACTTGATTTGCTCCGTACCCAAGTCCTATTGCAATGCAAATAAATAAATAAACCAATTCTTCAGGTTCTTTTATAGCTGCTCGAAATCTTACTATGGAAAGTGCACCTACAAGTCCTAATGATAAAACAATACTTGATTTAATGGTCACAACAATAAGAAAAATAGATACTCCAAACAAAGGGAATATATCTGACACTATTTTTTTATTTGAAACAGAATTAGAATATTTAACATATATGTTTTTTAAAATAACAGAAAGTAAAATAGTAAGAGAGAATCCTATTAAAAATTGAGCAAGGCTAGTAGTACTTAATTCAATATTACCAAATCCTAGTAAATCATCCATATTTGATTTTGATTTTAAAATTATTACTTTAATCTCGTATTTACAAGTCAGTTTAATTTAAAATAATTATATGAAAAAGATTGTTTGGATAGATGAGGAAGAATTAAACAAGATAAACTGGATAAAAAAATATAATAAAGCTTGTAGAAAATGGAAAGATAGAAGCCCTGATGAAATTTCATTATTTTATTCATACTTCACAATAAAAGAACATCAAAAATTTACCGAAGAGATTTGTAAAAAAATTGGAGTAAAACTTAAAGGCAATGGACTTGAAATTGGTTCAGGTCCTGGTATACTATCTAATAGTATTTTAAACACTTTTGATAGTGTTAAGAAAATCTATTTGTTAGATAAGGTTCCTGAGGTATATAATTTGATGAAAAAAGTAGCTCTAAAGAACATTAATAAACTTGAATGTGTTATTGGCTCATTTGATGATTTGAAATTTGAAGATGAATCTCTAGATTTTGTTCTAGATTTTGATTCAATTCATCATTCGACTGACTTTGATTTAACATTCAAAGAGATTTCAAGGGTATTAAAGCCAAATGGTATATTACTTTGTTTTGATAGAGCGCAGCCAAACTATATATCAAAAAAGCAAATTAATTATATGTTGAATCTGGAGTATACAGATAATTATAAGAGGGAGAACGATATTGAACTAAATACAAGATTTACTAGAAGAATGAATGGTGAAACAGAGCCTTCTTTAAAATTATGGAAGACAACAGCAGCTAAATATGAACTTGAGTCTAAAATTTATATTTTTCATAAAAAAAATATAAAAAATTTCATAAGATCTCTTTATGGTTTAATAGTTCCATTTTTTATAAAACGTATGCTAAAAAAGGGACTAAATATAACGACTCACTATCAATTAATTTTAAATTACTTTGGTATTAACTTTTTTAATAATATTAGAGTCTTCAAGCTAAATTACATAATTAAAAGTGATAGATCGCCAAGGGCAAAAATGATATTTTTATTTAAGAAAAAAGCCCAATAATTTGAGCTTTCCTTAGCTCTCTTCTAAATTTATTTTTATAGAAATTTTTTGCATTGATTCCCATTTTATTCAAATCTTCCTCTGGCAATTTAATGAAATTTGAAATTTTCAAAGATAACTCTTCATAATCATGATTTTGTTGAACTATTCCTGATTTAGAATTCTTAATAATTTCTGCTGACTCTCCATCTAAAACAGCAATAATAGGTTTGCCTATTGCAAGATAAGTCTGTAGTTTTGCAGGAACCGTTTTTGAAAAAATATCTTTATTAGCAAGAGATAGAAAGACAGCATCAGATTTATCTATATATGTAGGAATTTTATCAATTGAAACTTGATTTACAAACTTACATAGATGAGATAATTTTTTCTGGTTTATTGAATCTATTAATTTAGTTTTATATCTTCCGCCACCAATAAATACCCAAAATACCTTTTCATTTTTCAATAAATTAATTGTTTTTACTAGCTTATCAAATCCTTGAGCATGACCAATATTTCCAGCATAAGTTATTATAAATCTATCCTTAGGGTAAGTAATTTTAATGTTAGGAAAAAGTTTGTTGTTTTCAATAACCTGCTCAGCCCAATTTGGAAAATAAATAATTTCTTTAGAAAATCTTTTTTTGACAATTTGTTCAAAGCTTTTAGAACCGACCAAAACTTTATCATAAAAACTATATAATAATTTCATGAAGGACTCAATAATTGAAATTAATTTTTTAGATGTTATGACACCAACTGCTGTTAGTGATTCTGGCCATAAATCAAGGTCCCATATGATTTTAATACTTGATTTATTGAAAATAGAATAAATTATAGGATGAATTGCAATAAATATAGGACTAGTATGATGTACAAAAACATAATCATACTTCTTTTTGAAAATTGCAATGTAAATAGTAAATATAAAAGCAGAGAAAAAATATGATAGATAATTTAGGAGAAGCATAAAGTTATTACCATTTCCTCTTGGAATGATAAATAACCTATTTACTTGAACTTTATAATATTTTTCTGTTTGAAATGTTGATTTTTTATAAAATTTTCCATGAGGATAATTTGGATAACAAGTGATTACTCTAACTTTAAAATCTTCGATAGCAAGCCAGTCAACGATTTCATTAATCTTAAACTGCTCAGGATAGAAATGATTCGTATAAATTAGAATTCTTTTTGCCAAACTACTCTATTTACATAGTCAATATAAGAGAGAATTATTCTCTCAATTTTTAAAGAAACATTATTAACATTGTAATCATTAACAATATTTATATTTCTTGATTTACCTGTTGTCTGAGCTTGAAGTACTTTTATACCTTGATTTATTCTTTTTTTATTAAGACCTGTTACAACTACTGACGACTCTTCAATGGCTTCAGGTCTCTCATGAGACTCCCTAAGATTTAAAGCTCTAAAATTTAGAATTGATGATTCTTCAAAAATTGTTCCACTATCAGATAGAACAACAAATGACTCTTTTTGTAAGTTACAATAATCGGAAAAACCAACAGGTGAAATTATTTTAATCAATTTGTTTAATTTAAAATTATTATGATTTATTCTTTTTTTTGTTCTTGGATGAATAGGGTATATAATTGGCATTTTGTACTCTTCACACAAAAAATTAATTGAATCAACCAACTTTTTTATATTGATGTCATTATCAACATTCTCTTCTCTGTGACATGAAAGCAGGAAAAAATTGTTTGATTCAATTTTAAGTTTCGAAATAATTTTTGATTTTTTAATTTTTGATTCGTTATCATTAATAACCTCTAACATTGGTGACCCTATCTTAATAATTCTGTCTGGAGAGATTCCTTCATTTATCAAATATTCGCGCGCAATATCACTGTAAGTTATATTAATGTCTGATATATGATCAACAATCTTTCTATTTATCTCCTCAGGTACCCTTTGATCAAAACATCTATTTCCAGCTTCGTAGTGAAAGATAGGTATCTTTCTTTTTTTTGCACTAATAGCAGACAAACAGCTATTTGTATCTCCAAGAATTAATAAAGCATCTGGATTAATTTTTTCTAAAACTTTATCAACATCTCTTATAATATTACCAATTGTTATTGAAGGTGTTTTTTCAGCAGAATCTAGATAATAACTTGGCTTTTTTATTCCCAGATCATGAAAAAATATTTCATTTAATTCATAATCATAATTCTGACCAGTATGTACCAAAACATGGTCAATAATATTTGAGTTGTCAAGCCTCCTAATAATTGAAGATAACCTAATAATCTCGGGGCGAGTTCCAACTATAGTAACTAAATTTATTTTATCCTGATTCATATATTACATCTAATTTAAACAATTTCAATATAGGTGTCAGGTGTTTTCTCACTATAATGCTCATTAATCCAGAAAACAGTAATTAAATCTTCCTTACCAATATTGGTTATGTTATGCGTAAACCAAATTGGAATATCAACATAACTTGGTGACTCTCCATCTAGATGAAAATCTATTACTTTGTCAGAAAGAATTTCTCGAATTTGAATTTTAGCTTGTCCTTTAATTACTGAAAATCTCTCGATTTTTCTTGTATGATAGTGATTCCCTCTTGTTATACCTGTCTTTGTTGTAGAGAATGAGGATTGCCCCTTTGATAAGGTTCTAATCAACTCAGTAAACTCGCCTCTTTCATCACTATATTTTTTATAATATCTAGGAAAATAAGCTTGAAAATCTATATAAGATCTAAATGTATTAAATAGTTTTAAATCAAAACTTGAATCAAGATTTGGGAAATTTCCACTGATAATATATTCATTATGAAAATTTTGAATAGTTGATAATACCTCACTTACTTTTCTCTTATATATCATCTTATCTAAAGAAATATTTTTATTAGTCTTCAAAGATTCTATAAACTCTTCAATCAAATCACCTACATAAATTAAAGATATTTGTTCATCATTATGGATTATTGAGGGTTTATTAAGAATTGTGTTATTACAAAAGGTTGCAATAAATGAATTATAGTTAGGTTTACAAAATGGTCCAAAGACATTTGGGAGCATTAATCCATGGAATGAATAACCTAATTCTGAAGATTGATCTAAGAATCTAATCCTAGCATTTCTTTTTGATTTACCATAAGGAGTATTCTTTGTCTCTTGTGTTGATGAGGTAAAAAAAAGCTTACCTTTAAATGAGATATTATTAAGTGCCTCAAATAATTTTAAATTAATTTCTTCATTTTTTTTATAAACCTCGTCATCTACTTTAGAACGGTTTATTCCCGCGAAGTGAAAAATACAGTCATCTTGTAAAATTTTCTTTTGTAAATTCGAAACTGATTTAAAATCCTTCTTTTCTAGAAATTTATATGAAAAAACTTCGTTATTAGCTTTTAAAGCTCTTGTAAGATGTTTTCCTATAAAACCATTATAGCCTGATATTAATATTCTCAATTTATAAATGTTAAGTATTTAAATCTGATTTAATTTCAGGTAAATTTAATAGTACTTCAGTCATTTGTTTTATGTTTAACTGATTTGTGTTATTTGAATTATATTCTTCAATCAACTTACTACTTTTCCCCTCCGAAAAATACTTTGCATAATTTAAGTCTCTTTTATCTGGAGAAATTTTAAAATATTTGCCAATATCCACTGCTTTTAACATTTCTTCCTTGGTAACAAGAGTCTCATACATTTTTTCTCCATGTCTAATTCCAATATATTTAATCTTTGAAGATGAATTATAAATATTAATAAGAGCTTTTGCAACTGTATCTATTGATGCTGCAGGAGATTTTTGTACATAAATCTCACCATTTTTTGCATTTTCAAATGCATATAAAACAAGATCTACAGCTTCTTCAAGATTCATCATGAATCTTGTCATTTTTGGATCTGTAATTGTAATATCTTGATTATTTTTTATCTGATTAATGAATAGAGGTATTACAGAACCTCTTGATCCCATAACATTTCCATATCTTGTTCCACAAAAAATTGACTTACTGTTATCTTGTGTTCTAGAGCTAGAAATCATTACCTTCTCCATTAGAGCCTTTGTCATACCCATTGTGTTAATTGGATAAGCTGCTTTATCTGTACTAAGAACAACCAATTTTTTTATTAGGTGTCTCTTTGATAAATTCAAGACATTTTCTGCTCCTAAAATATTTGTTTTTACAGCTTCTAAAGGGAAAAATTCACATGAAGGAACTTGCTTTAGAGCTGCAGCATGGAAAACGTAATCAACAGATTCGATAGCAGGCTCGATTGATGAAATGTCTCTTACATCTCCAATATAAAATTTAACCTTTTCTGAGTTTAATTCTTTTCTAAGATCATCTTGTTTTTTTTCATCACGAGAAAAAATTCTAATTTCCTCAAATTTCTTGTTATCCAAGTATTTGCTTAACAGAGCTTTACCAAATGAACCTGTACCTCCTGTAATTAATAATTTACTCATTAAAAAAGTGTATAAGCAAATATATCGATAATATTTATATATTTTTGATATCACAAATAACAATGAGTACAAAGAGAATATTAATAAATCCTTTTAATTATCATTTCTTTAGAATATACATATACCATCCTTGTTTATTAATTATAAATTTTTTAAGATTCCCTAATAGAGTTTTTAGATTGTTAAGAATAGGGTTTACATCAAATTTGTACACTGTTTATGGGTTTAAAATTTCTACTCCAAAAAAGATAGACAAATATTTTTTTGCCAACTTAAATACTAAGTTTAATTCCTTAATTCAAGAAAATTATGAAAATAGTGAGAGAGAATTAATATTAAAATACCTAAGTCCAGATGATGTGGTTCTAGAATTAGGCGGATGTATTGGTGTTATATCAAATGTAATAAATAAAAAAATAAAGGATAAAAAGAGTCATGTAGTTCTTGAAGTTGACAAGGTTAAGTTTAATTTTTTAAAAAAAAATAAATCCTTAAATAATGCATGCTTTCAATTAATTAATGGTGCTCTTTCGGATAAGAAAGGTCTTTATTATAAAAGTGCTGGCAATTTTTGGGGTGGAAATCTAGTAAAGTTTAAAACAAGTTTTCCTGTTCATACATATTCACTGACAGAGCTTCAAAAAAAATTCAGGATTAAATTTAATACATTAGTAATGGATATTGAAGGTGGAGAATTTGATGTTTTTAATGAAATTAATTTTAAAGAAATACAGAAGATAATATTTGAAAATCATTATAGCAGTTACTCTAATGAGTGTAAACTAATAAATAAAAAATTAATCAATAATAATTTTAAAAAAAAAGAGATAAATGGTAGAGTCGAATTCTGGTGTAAAAAATAATAAGTCCTTAAGAGAAATATTTGATGAATCAAAGGTTTCAATTCATAAATGGGAGAACTATTTCAACATATATGAAACATATTTTAAAAGATTCCAAAATAAAAATCCACGATTTTTAGAAATTGGTGTTCAATATGGTGGAAGCTTAATGATGTGGAAGGAATACTTTAATAATGCGAAAATTTTTGGGATTGATATTAATCCTGATTGCAAAAAGTTAGAGGGTGAAGACATTGAAATATTAATTGGCTCTCAGAATGATAGAGCCTTCTTGAATAATTTTGCAAAGCACGTTGACAATCTTGACATATTAATCGATGATGGAGGGCACACAATGGAACAACAGATAAATACTTTTGAAATTCTTTTTCCAATTATTAATGATGGGGGGATTTATATAGTCGAAGATACAGAAAGCTCATATCAAAATATGTACGGAGGTGGGCCCAAAAGGAATGGAACCTTTATCGAGTATTCTAAAAAATTAATTGATTCAATAAATGCAAATCACAGTGATTTTTCAACTCTAAGTCCAAGCTGGTATTCAAAAAACATTGAGTTTATCCATTTTTATAACAATGTTGTTGTCTTTAAAAAGAAAAAAATTGAAAGCTTTCCAAAAAATATTAGGAATAAAGGTGCCTCGACACTTAATAAAGACAAAAGAAACAAGGTCCCTAAGGTTAAATTATTTATTTCCTCTATAATAAGCTTAATAAATAAGATGCTAGGTTATTTGAGAATAAAACCACTTTATATTGGATCAACTTCTCAAAGATTCAAATAAAATTATTTTTTAGATAACTTAAGGTTTTATAGCTATTGGTATCCCACAGATACTCTTTTGAGCAATTAAAGTTTTTTTCAGATAAATTAATAAGTTTCTTATGAGACATATTTTTACTTATTATTTCCTTTATACTTGTAATGTCCATACTGTTGAAGAAGATATCTTCTCCATCAAGGATATCTATCATTGGTCTTTTATTATATGAAAAAATTGGGAGTCCAAAAGACATTGCCTCTAAAATTATGAAAGGAAGATTCTCACAAGTTGAGGCAAATAAAAATAAATTTGAATTTTTATAATGGGTTTCAACTTCTTCAGAACTTAACTTTCCAAATACATTAATATTATTTTTATACCTATTATCGCTGTTGATAATTTTAAATATTTTATCTCTTTGTATTTTATCATTTTTACCAACTAAATTTAGTTTGATATTATATCCTTCTGAGATAAGTTCAGATACTGCCTTGACAACATTGTAGTTGTGTTTATATGGAAGAAAATCAGAGACATATAGTATGGTAAATTTTTTCTCATTATACTTATATAAATTAATTTTTTGTTGTTTAATACCATGAGGAATAATAACTGACTTATGTTTTATTTCGCAATAATTTTGAATTTTTTCTTTTGCATATTTAGATAAGAAAATTATACCTTTTGATTTGTTAAAAGTATTTATTTGTAAATATCTAATTAATGTGAATTTTATTTTCTTTAGGAAAGAGAAGGTATTTAATTGTTCATCTTCGAATGGAATCATATTCTGACTCATAGTATAAATCGGCTTAAAATTTCCAACAAAAATTCCTCCTGGAATAAATACCAAATCACAATTATTTGTTTTAAAAAAATTTGTGGAATATAATAATTGTGAAAAAAAAGATAAAAAATTTAAGGAATTTAAAAGATGATTCGTTTTACATACTACCCGATCATTATTTATAAAAGAATTAGTAATAGTTTTATTAGAGATAAGAAAAAAAGATATATTATCATTATTGTTTAATGAGGAGTTAATGAAGTGTAGTAAGTGTTTTTTTCCTCCGCCTGTTCTTATATTTGATGCGTCAATCCCTATTTTCATTTTATAAATTTATTAATGATAAGAGTGTTTGATTCCAATTGGAGTGATTAATGTTATTTGCTAACTTTTTAGATTTTATACTCATATCAATTTTATCATTGTATGATAAGTCCAGAAACTTATCAATGGAATTTCGTATGGATAAATTGCTTTTTGGATTAAAAACAAAACCATTATAGCCATCTTTTACAAGATCATGCGAGGAGCCACATTTGTTTGATATAAGTACAGGAAGCCCAATTGCAGTCATCTCATGTGCAACAACACCCCAAGGTTCATAAATACTAGGAAGACAAAACGCATTATAACCTTCTACAATTTTTAAAATTTGATTTTGAGTTTTTAAGCCTAGATAATTGACACATTTATATTTCTTCAATTCATCTAATAAAATACCTTTACCAATAATACCTAATGTATGATTAGAATCTCTCAAAATATTAATTTCATCTAAAATTTTAGCAAAAACTATAATGTTTTTAACCTTAACTAATCGTCCAATAAATAAAAAATTGGTTGTTTTACTTTTAAAGTTAGGTTTGATTTTTTTTTTAAAAAAAGTATTATCCGCAACGTAAAAACCATTTTTAATCATATTAGGTTTATAACCAATATCTAAGGCAAATTTTTCTTGTAGCGATCCTGTCCCCCACATTATATCAAAGTATGGTTTATACAAAAAATTTGAAAAATTTTTCTTGATAAACTGTGAGAAACTTTTTGTGTAAATAGTGTCAAAAAGGCAAACTACTTTAATTTTGGATTTATATTTTTTGGAAACATATAAATAAAACTTTTCCATTCTGCCTGATACTAATAAAATTAAGGGATTGTATTTCTTTACATCATTAAAAAAATCTTTTTTTGAACTAAAATTATTCTTGCTGATAAATTTAAAATTGTATTTACTCAAATCAACATTTGGAAATACTGAATTGTAATAAACTATGATACCATATTCTGGATTATGCTTTTTAAAAAAACTTAAAGATCCCAATAAATATGGTGTAAGCTCTGCATATAAAAAAATAATATTATTCTTTTTCATAGATTGAGGTTAAATCTATTTAATATTTTTCATGAGCAATTCAGAAATTAAAAAATCATGGCTCTCATCAATCTCTATAAATGAATTTTGATTCATTTCATATGTTTCAATCAACCCACTAATCCTGCATTTACTTTCCAAAATTTTATTTACCGTTGAAATGTATACTGCTCCATTTTCAACTAAAGGACCCTTAAAATCTTGTCTTCTAGGTCTATTCATAAGATTATAGTTAAGGGGTGACCCGTTATCATCCCATATAAATCTTTGTATTCGAACACAACTTACAATATCAGAGTTATTGATATTGGAATTTTGAATCATTTCATCGATTTCAATGCTTTTAAGATGAGGAGATGTTGCCTGAATAAGAATAAATTTTGAATCAGAAGGAAGATCATTATTATTTAAAAATTCTAAAACAACACTTTCAGTAGATGAAGCATCCTTAGAATTTTGACTTTGTCTTTCGTAAAAAATTACTTTATTAAAACCAAAATTTTGTATTATAATTTTATAATCTTCAGAGTCAATTGCTACGAAAACTTTATCAATTTTATTTGAATCTTGACATGCCTTTAATACCCAATAACAAAGGGGTTTTCCATTAAATATTTTAATATTTTTATCTTTTATTGATTTTGAACCTGATCGAAGAGGTATAAATGCATTGATCATTATCCATTGAACTTTAGTTTTACTCTTTGTTCTTTCTCTATTTCAAGTATTTCAGAGTTTTTAAAACTAAGAGCTTCATATGTATTTGTTAAATCTCTTACTAACTTTTGAAGACCTTGAGGTTCAAGTGATGCCGCATGATCAGTACCCTTCCAAGTTCTGTCTTTAGTAAAGTGTCGCTCAATCCAAACTGCACCAAGTGTATATGCAGCAATATCAAGTGCTACCCCTTTATGGTGTCCTGAAAAAGCATATTCTTTAATATTATCAGAAAAAATAGTTTTGAGTTTATTTATTTCTAGTAGGCATACATCTTTTGCTGGAACTGGGTAACCTGAAGTACATGAATATATTACAAGTCTAGAAAGTGCTTTTTTTGATTTAAATAGTGAAAGTATAGTTTTAATTTCTGAATCATAAGTCATACCAAATGATAAATGAATATCTCCTTCATAATTATCAATTAGTAATTCTAATAACTGCAAATTATTGTTCATTGCAGATGGAATTTTAATATAGTCTGGAGATATGCTAGCAATTTCTTTTGCACTTGTTAGATCCCATACTGAAGTAGAATACCCAATGTCAATACTTTCACAATATTCTTTTAATTTTTTATGTGTCTCTAAATCAAATTCTAATTTCTCTCTATGTTCACCATATGTGGATCCATATGAATTAATTGGGTTAGGATGGGGTGCATTGTACTGTTCAGGACTAAGTAGTTCCTTATTTGTTCTTTTTTGAAATTTTGCATATTGTGCACCAGAATCTTTTGCAATTTTAATTAGCTCATATGCAACCTCTATTTGTCCCATATGATTACATCCAATTTCAGCTACTATTATTGGTTTTTTATAATTCATGTTCAAAGCTAGTTATATTATTTATATTTCTTCAATTCTTTTAGTTTTATCACAGATTAGAATATCGTAAGGCGGTTTTTCACCTACTGATAGAGAATGAAATTTACAGCCCCAGTTTAATAGTTGTTTATGTGTAAGCTCGTAATGATTAATTTTTGAAACTGATCCTCTAGCTGTCCAATATGTGATCTTATTCCCTTCATCAAAAAGCTTATTTATTTTTTTTATATGTTTAAAAATAGGTTTTGAATTTTCATAATCCATTCCTAAAGTTTTGCAAATTGTATTATCTATATCAACATATATATTCATTTTAATTTACTTTAGTTGTTCCAAATATTAAATTATTAAAATATAGTTTAAAATTTTTAATAAAAGAGAAATTCCCTTTTAATGCATTATAATAAACTTTATCGAAAACACTCAAAAGTCTAAGTTGAATTGGCGCATTAATAAATTTATCTCCATAACTAAAAACTCCATCTTCATGATATTTATAGGCTGGTAAATCAAATGATGATTTCATTTGATATGTAAACCATAATATTGAAGATCTAATTGGCATTAATTTGAATTTTTTATTACTAATAATATTTATAGCCTCTTCAGCATTATTAACATAATTTGCAGCAGGAAATTCTCTAAATCTACTTGGTCCAATTTGTATAACAGGTTTTCTTAAATAATTTGATTCAATTCCAACACTAGAGCAAAAATTGACAATTATCTTACTTTTATTGATCAATTCATATGTATCGGAAACGCTTTCTGGTGGTAGAACTGTAACATTTTGAGCCAAATTTTTATATCTTTTCTTAATTGATTTATGAATATTACTTTGATTTGGATGCATTTTAATGATAAAGTCATAATCATTTTTTAGATCTGATTTAATCATTGTATTAATTGAATCTACTTGATCCACAATTCCATATTTGGCCCAATCTGAACCAATAAATCTATACTCATCATCACTTGAAGTAAAGAAAGAAATAATTGGTTTTTTCTTATTTAAAATTGAAGACTCTAAATAATTTTCTTTTTGATTTTTAGTGTAAGAGAAATCACTAACTTCAATTTTTTTCAACTTATAATTCATGTAATCATTTGCTAGACTTTTTGAATCCCTATAAAATTTTAAATATGTTTTTAAAGCATTCCTTTTTTCAAAGCTTATTGAGTGAAACATTTCATTTTTGGAGTACATAGGAACTTTACCATTAATAGCCGCATCAAATAAAAAATAATTAGTGTTATTATTTTTTGAAGCTTGAATCAAAGGACGAGCGCAACTTAATCTACCGTTAAAAATTATAAAATTTTCAGCTTTATTTATTTGTAAATAAGTATTAAAGAAAGTATATAAAGCTAAAGATGATTTCATCATTTTTTTCTCAATTTTTTTCCACATTGGACTAAGTAAAGTCATGTCATCTAACCTTAATTGAGAACCTATTGTTGAATGAACCCCAAAAAGTATCTCTTTTTTTACTTCATCACTAATAATAGTATCTTCTAATTTTTCAAGATCCTTTTTTTTAATTTTAACTAATTCGGAGTTAATATTTCTGTCTTTGAATATTTTAAATCCTTTTTCAGCTTTATATCTGCATAGATCACATATGCTTTTTTTATTTAAAATATTAACTGAGCAACTCTTTAATGCGCTATCACACATAAAAACAACATGTTTCCTACTATTATTTAACCTATGGATTTTTTCACTAAGAGATAAATTTAATTCAAGTGAAGGGCTCTGAGCTGCAAGGTTTAAGTAAGATATGTTTTGAGTGTTATCCATAATTTTTAAAACAATTAATTAGATAGCCTATCTTTAAAATATGAGTAAGTACTTTCAATTCCTTTATCGATGGGTGTGCTTGGAAACCATTTGAGAATTTCTTTTGCTCTATTTATATCAGGTTTTCTTAGTTTTGGGTCATCAATGTGAGCTTTTGTGTATATAATCTTTTTTTTACCATATTTGTCAAATAAAATTTCTGCTAGTTCATTTAGAGAGATTTCATTATCATTCCCAATGTTAATTGGAGATGGAAAGTCAACATGCATACACTTGCATAATGCAGATATTAAGTCATCAACATAGCAAAAGCTTCTTGTTTGAAGACCATTTCCGTAAATTTCTAGAGGTTGGTTAATTAATATATTTCGAAGAAAATTACTGATTACTCTTCCGTCATTTGGGTCCATACCTGGTCCATAGGTATTAAAAATTCTGACTACTCTAGTTTGTAATTTATACTTTTGTCTATATTCATAGCATAGTGTCTCTGCAATCCTTTTTCCTACATCATAACATGATCTCGGCCCGTTAATATTAACATTACCATTATAGTTTTCTTTTTGTGGGTGTACTTCTGGATCCCCATAGATTTCACTTGTACTTGCTTGAATAAAAATTGAATTATTTTTTTTTGCAAGCTTTAAAAGATTATGAGTTCCTATAAAATTTGTTTCTAAAGTAAAAATTGAATGAGCTTGATATTTTGGGGGGCTTGCTGGACAGGCAAGGTTAAATATGTAGTCTATTTTATCATTAATTTCAACTTCATTTATAATATCTAATTCATAGAATTTAAAGTTTTCTAGATTAGAAAATCTTGCAAAATGTTTTTTGTTGCTAGAAATAAAATTATCAATACCTATAACATTATAATCTTTGATTAGACTTAATATTAAATTTTGACCTATAAATCCTGCACAACCTGAAATTAAAATTGTTTTCATTTTCTAGTAACTTTATTTTTATTTATTTCATATATCTTATTGCAATAAACCATTGATTCTTGTTTATGACTTACAAGAATCACTGTTATATTTTGATTTAAATCTTTTAATAATTGAAGGATCTTTAACTCTGTACTGGGATCTAAATTACTAGTTGACTCATCCAGTACAATAATTTTTTTATTATGATAAAGCGCTCTAGCTATTGCTATTCTTTGCTTTTGACCTCCAGAAACTTTTACTCCAGAGTCACCTAGTGTATCATTTAGTCTATGATTAAACTTTTCATAAAGCTGAACTTTTTTTAGCACATTAGAAATTCTTGCAAAATCAATCTTTTCATTGCTGAAGTTAAAAGCAATATTTGTAATAATACTTTCATCTAAAATAAATGGGTCTTGAGGCACATACGAAAAAAAATTATGTAAAATTTTGCTTTTAACATCTTTATTGTCAATAACTACGTCACCTTTTGAAGGGGTTAATAGTCCACATATTATTTTTATAAATGTAGATTTACCAGACCCACTTGGACCATACACACCAATAAAATCTCCATTATTAACTTTAAAATCTACACTATTAAAAATCGATTTATGGTTTGTATAATTAAAGCAGATATTTTTATAATTAATAGCTTTAAAGTTGGTTATTATTTGTTTTTGTGGTTTGTCGTATGGTACATCCAATATTTTTGTAATTTCTGTAAAAGGGGATGCAAAATATTGTATAACCTGAAGAGAACTTGAGATTTTATTTAATGAAGGAATAATTTTATAAATTGATACAGCTAGGATACTTAAATAAGTTATTAATTGTTCGTTTTTGTTATAATAATCTAAAAGTATAATTACCAAGAATAAAAATGTAAAAATAAATAGCTCAAATATATTCTTTGGGAGCTTTGCATAAAACATATTTAAGCTACCTGAATTTGTAATAATCCTAGTATGTTTTTTATATATATTTAAAAAAGAATCTTGAAAATTATATATTTTAATTAAATCAAATGACCTGTACGCCTCGGATATATTTTTAATTCTCTCATTATTGTTTTTAGCTACTACTTTACCTAAAGTTCTAACTTTAGAAGAAATAAATTTTGAAAACAAAGCGATTAACATAAAAGATGTTAAGTATACTGAAATACCAAGAATAGGGTCATATATAAATATGAAACCTGAAACTAATAATAATAATAGAGAATCATTAACTATAGATACAAGTGGTGAAATTAGTTGGTTTCCAATTTTAATAGACTCCTGAGATAAAACTCTTATAATCCTAGATGAACTTTCTAAAAGATAGTTTTCATACTTTGAATTGATGAACCTTTCAAAAAGAGAATTGTTTAACCTTTTCTGAATATTATGACTTACTCTTTCTTGAAAATAGCTAAAATATATTTGGAAAAGTGTTTTTACTATTATAACAGAGATCATAAGTGTAGCAGATGAAATAATTAAATTTTCTTTAGATATTATATTCTCAAACAATAATGAGATTCTCGATTCATTAACACTCTGGCCGGATATAACTAATAATAAATAAACTATTGTTGTTATTGAAAATAGTTCTAGAAAAGTGTTGATTATTGATAATAGTAAATTCAAAAATAAATACTTTTTTTCCTTTGAATTCAATATTTTAAGTATTGATCTCGATAAATTTAAAAATGTTTTTATTTTACTAATCAAAGATTAAAATTTTGAGTTTCCAACACTTATATATTTTACTTTTGAGCTTTCAATATTTTTAGGATTTAAAATGTTTCTTCCATCAGCAATAAATATTTTTTTACTTGTAACTTTAGAAATTTCATCAATATTGATGTTTTTAAACTCATCCCATTCTGTCATTATGGCTATACAATCAGTATTCTTGATAGAATCATTTATATTATCAAAGAATCTAACTCTTAAAAGTTTAGTATCAATTTCCTTCATAGATAAGCCTTGATTTTTCAAATTTTCTACTAAATCTTTTTTTACCTTGGAAGATTTAACCATAGGGTCATATATGTTTAAATTTGCATCTTTTTTAAGTAGGTTCGATGAAATGTCAATTGATGCAGACTCTCTACTGTCATTTGTATTTTTTTTAAAAGCCCAACCTAAAATAGAAATAGTTTGATTCGAAATATCTGAATCTAGTATTGTCAATATTCTCTGTGAAAATCTTTCCTTTTGAAACTGGTTTATTTTAATTACTTGATGCCAATACTCTGCAACTTCATTAAGTCCATAAAATTTACATAAATAAACTAAGTTTAATATGTCTTTCTTAAAACATGATCCACCAAATCCTACTGATGCTTCTAAAAATTTATCGCCTATTCTGGAATCAGAACCTATAGCTCTTGAAACTTCTTTAATATTAGCTCCAGATTCATCACATAAAGCAGATAGACTATTAATTGATGAAATTCTTTGTGCTAAGAATGCATTTGAAGCTAATTTTGATAACTCAGAAGACCATAAATTTGTAGTAATAATTTTATTCTCAGGCACCCAGTGCTTGTAAATATCGACTATTACTTTAGAAGCCATTTTCCCTGAAGGTGTTTCATCCGAACCTACAAGAATTCTATCTGGATACAATAGATCATTGATCGCAGTTCCCTCAGCGAGGAATTCTGGGTTTGATACAATTTCAAATTTTATGTTTTTTGAATTTAACTTTAATATCTCTTTTATTCTTTTTGCTGTTCCTATTGGAGCAGTTGATTTCTCAACAATAATTTTATCTGATAAAGACATTTTTGCTATTCTTTCAGCACATTTCTCAACAAATCTTAAATCAGTAGCCATTCCTTTTCCTTTACCTTCTGTCTTTGTTGGAGTATTTACAGCCATGAAAATAATATCAGCCTGTCTGATTTCTTTATCAATGTCATTAGAAAAAAATAAATTTTTACCACGTGTAGCATCAATCACCTCTTTTAATCCTGGCTCATATACAGGTAATCTATGAAGATCTCCATTCCACAGATCAATTCTTTTACTATCTATGTCTACTACAGTTATTTTATAATTAGGGCACTTTGAGGCAATTACTGCCATTGTTGGTCCTCCAACATAACCTGCACCAATACAACATATATTTTTTGATTTCATTTTAATTTTCATTTAAAAGCCAAGATGAAGACTGTATTTTTTCTCCAAGTCCATCAATAAGCTTAATTCCTAGTTTTTTACAAATTATAGATTCTGGTATTGTTTTATTATTTTGATCTCCACCATTAACAAAAAATAAATCGTAATCTTTAGAATAAGAAGAATAGATATGTTCTATAGAAGAAATTACATTTTTATTTTTATCAATTGATAGAAAAGCTTGATCAACAATTTTTAACTCATTAATAATTAGAACTCTTTCATCTTCTAGCATAAATTGCTTTGAACCTTTTAATTTTCTTTGAATATCATTATTAACAATTACAATCAATTTATCTCCTAATTTTTTTGCCTTGTGAAAGTATTCGATGTGACCCTTATGAAGCGGATTAAAATATCCTGAAACTAAAACCATTTTCTTTTTCATATTATATCTTTATCTGTTATAGTCATCTTTAATTCTAACGATATCATCTTCTCCAAAATATGAGCCTGTTTGAACTTCAATGAAAATGGTTTTTACATTACCTGTATTTGATATCCTATGCTTCATTCCTTGAGGAATAATTACTGTATCACCTGATTTATATTTTATTATTTTATCGTCCAAACACAACTCGCCTTCTCCTTGAATTATTACCCATACCTCAGATCTTTTATCATGATATTGGTATGATAATCTTTCACCAGGATTTACCTCAATTCTTTTCAATTTATATGATTCATTTTCTTGGAGGACATAAAATGCGCCCCAAGGTCTTCTTTCCATGTATGTATAACTAAATTGATTCATATAGAATAATGTGTTTTTGATTTGAGTTAAATTTTGAAGAAAGATAAAAACTTACCTTTCTTTCAATTATCTTTTCAATTTTGGGTTCTAATTGAATTATATAATTCATATCTAAATCTTTTCCTATTAAAAATATTTCAATGTTGCCAGTATCTTTACCCTCTGCATAATCTCCAATTAGTATAATTTTATTAATATTCCCCATTTTCTCTAATACTGTCTCGACAATGTCTTCAAGACCTAGGTGCTTCAGGACTACGTTTCTTAGAGTTTCATATAAGGGATGATTTGAGTTAACTTGATACTCTATCTTATTATCATTTTTAATTTTTTTTAAATAGCCTGCATCATGTAAATGATTCAATTCTTTCCTGATTGAATTGGTGGATTCTCCCATTTCATTTGCTAAGCCATTTAAATATCCCTTATTAGCCTGAGAGATAAAGAATTTGATGAGAAGCCTTAATCTGGTTTTAGATGTAATTAATTTATTTAACAAAACTTATATATATCAAGTAACAAAAGTACTTAAAATTAAATAACTATACAACCATATTTATATTTTTCTGATAATGGTTTAATTCTATAGAAATAAATTAAATTTACATATGGATTTAACTTTAGGATTTGCTAGTATTGTAATTTCCCTCCTTTTTGTAGTTAGTTTTCAAAAATATTTCATTCGAAATAATATAATCGACAAAGTAAATAAAAGATCATCCCATAATGAGTTAGCTACGAGATCTGGGGGTATAGCAATTTTCTCAACATTATTTGTAATTTCCTGCTATTATTATGTTTCCGCTAATGAAATATATGATTTTTCATTATTAATTCCTCTTTTAATACTTACTGTTGTTGGATTATATGATGACATATATGAGGTTGATTTTAAGCTAAAATTTATTTTTCAAATAATAATAGCAAAGATAATTATAGATAGTGGTTTAGTAATTGATAATTTCCATGGTGTTTTAGGATTTTATGAGATTAGTAGAATAGCAGCACAGATATTAACAATTTTTATTATTGTTGCTATAATTAATGCAATTAATTTTATTGATGGAATTGATGGATTAGCAATATCTGCTGTAATTTTTTTTATTACTGCATTTGAATTTTTTATTTATTACCAATCACCCTATTACTATATATCTCATATTATTTTAGTCAGTCTAATCCCCCTGTATTATTTTAATTATAGAAAAAAAAATAAAGTCTTTCTGGGAGATTCAGGTTCATTATTTTTAGGAACGCTTGTAAGTATTTATACTATTTATATTCTTGGAAATGAATATATAATTAAAGAGGAGTATGATTTAAACAAAATAATTTTTGTTTTCTCTATTCTAACCTATCCTATAATCGATATTATTAGAGTATTTTTTATAAGACTTTTTAAAGGTAAATCCCCTTTTATAGCAGATAAAAATCATATTCATCATCATCTTATTAAAAAATTTAAATCTCATAAACTTGTTGTCCTTGGAATATATATTGTAAATATTTTAATAATTATAATTCTTCAAATTATATTTTAAAAATTTATAATTAAGTCAAAATAATCTACAAACTCCACTAACATCAGGAGACAATTTATAATTGGCATTTTTAAGGGCTAACGCAACACTACATCCCTCGCGTTGATTATTTGTGTTTAAATAAGAGATTGCGATAAATTCAACAACATTACCTCTTAGAGAAGTCATATTTAAATCTTTCAGTTTATCATATGTATTAATTACATCTTCATATTTATTAATTCTAAATTGCATTTCAATTAATGTTTCATAATAACTACGATTATCCGGTACTAAGGTTATAGCCTCCTTTATACTTTTTATGCTTAAAGCTGAATTTTTAGGGAACGAATCTATAGCAGTTTGTCTAAGCTCTATTGATTTTTTTACATTTTTAGCCCCATATAAAACATAGTCAGCAGTTAATTTAATTGAATTATTATCTGGAAATATTGATTTTGCTTTAATTGCGTTTTCATTTACTTCAGTTGTATCAAAATCATATTTTCTAACTGCCATTGTAGATAAATAAACTCTCCAAACTTCACGATCCGGAACTCTATTAGTAATTTCTTTAAACCTATAATTAAAAGAGTCTAGCTTTTCTTCTGATAATAATATGTTTCCTAAAAGAGCAAAGTGAATTGGAGAATTTGGAAGTTTTCTATTTGCTTCTTTAGTATAATATTTAAAGCTATCTTTCATTTTAAGATTTTGATATACATAAGCCAAAAGCATATCTGAAAACCCTAGGTATGGATTGTCTTTATTTCCTTTTCTCAAATAATCCAAGCCCAACTCTAATGAATCCTTGTTTATCCAATGAGCTCCTATAATACTGTTGAAAGGGATAACAGTTGCTGTTAAGCTGGGGTAGCCAGAAGAAATCCTATCAATATATTCATCAGAGAATTCATATTCTCCAGTAGCAATGGATGCCAATATAAGGTTTTGTTTAACATATACTTTATAATTTTTGAAATTTGAGAATAAACTCAATAAGCCTATGATAATTAAGCCCATAATTAGAAAATTAGCACCTTTATTACTTTTCACTTTTTCTGGGATTATAGATATATAAAACAATTATAAACATCAATAGTAAATATTGAAACAGCGGTCTATTTGAAGGAAAATTCAAATTTAAATCAGTAAAATAAGAGATCATAGCCATTGGCAACAATATCATGATGCTGTAATCATACATATTATGAGCGTTAAAATTAATTGCTTGAAAAGTTAAATAGAATATAAAAATAAAAAATCCAATAAAAAAAGCTCCTCCTAAAAGACCTGTCTCTGTTACTGCTTCTAGAATATCATTGTGTGCATTAAAAGGAACTATATAATTTTCCATATTTTCACGATCATATTTAACAGAAAGAATTTTCCAATTACCTATGCCACAACCAAATAATGGATTTTTTTTAATATTATCAATAGCATGCCCATAAAATAACAGTCTTCTATTTTTAGATTCATCATTTGTACTAGCAATTGAGGAAACTCTAGAATTTACATTTGCATAATCACCTTCTTGAATTACATTTGAAGATAAGTAGTATCCTGTTATTAAAGGCATTACTAACAAAAAGAACACACCTCTATTTAATGACAAGAACTTAGTGTTTATTTTGATTAATCTGTAGAGTAGTGTGATGAAGAAATATGCAATACATAATAGCATTGCCAAAAATGCTGTTCTTGATGACAACAAGAATAAGTCAAAGAAGCAAGCACTAATAAAAATAAAAGTAAAAAGATAAAACAGACTCTTGTTTAGTCTTAACGCAAACATAATAAAGAAAGGGAGTCTAAATAAAATTGAGGCAGCTAACAGATTCCTATTTCCAAATATGCCTAGTAGATTATTTATGTAGGCGTATGAATAATTAATATTATTGATATACATATTATAATATCCCAATAAAGAGAGAAAAACATCTAATACCAGAGTTATAGAAAATAAAAACAAAATGAAATTTATTTTTATCAAACTATCCCTAGCTATTAAGAGTGTTATGAATAAAGACAAGTAAAAAGTAACTAGTTGACCTAACCTAACTAATGATGTAGTAATGTTGATTGATGCAAACATTGAGAGTACAGCAAACGTCACAAAACCACTAAATATTAGAAAGATGGGATCTAAGGCAGCATTTTTAATTTCTTTAAGATTAAAAATAAAGGGGATGACAATTAATGATAATAATGAAATTATACTCATTAATAGATACTGGAGTGCCATTCTATCTATTACCTCAAACCAATACATATATATAGATATTGTAAATAAGGCTAGGAAACTTTTGGCAAAATTTTCTTTGGACAGCATTTTAATAGAAAGTCTAAATATAAAAAAAGCCTCCCAAAAAGGGAGGCTTTAATTCATTTAAATAGAATTTAAACGGCAATAAATTACCATCCAGTTCTATCTGTGTCAACAGCAGTTACAGCAGCAGTTGTAGTTGTCGTTGTACCAGAAGTAATTTCAGTAAACGCAGTTACATAAGCTTGCATACCACTTTCACTAGCATAGGTAGGAGCGTTTGTTCCAAGAACTAATGCACCGTATGCACCGTTACCACCTACACCATCTTTACTTGTTTCAACTTGCTTAATAGCAGTGTCAGATACAGCAGCACCTTGTACAGATACAGCAGCACCCCAAGCTAAGTTTCCAGTGTTTTTAAGAGTTACTCTTATACCACTTAATGCTTGTTCAGTAATTGTCCAAGCGAAGTAGTTACTAGCAAGAGCACTTGTGTTAGATAATGCAGTTGCAGAACCTAGACCACCTTCACCACCACTTAATGCGTGGTAAGTAGCAACGTTGTCACCTGTTAACCCAATTGTTGTACTAGCTTCCGCAGCATCTACAATAGGAACTATATCAATATTCACAGCTAATGGAGAGTTATCAGCTACACCACCACCAGAAATATTTCTAGTAAGTAATATCTGATCATCGTTTGTACCAGCAGCAGCAGTAATATCATTATTAGTACTAGCAGCAGTATCACCGTTTATTGCAAGAATAAGATCATCTACTAAGTCAGCAACACCATCGTTATTAGCGTTAGTTGCATAAACTATTGATTGTGCACCAGTTTCAGTAACTGTTACATAGTATGCAGTTCTACCTGTACCAGATGTTTGACCAGCAACCTGAGCACCACCCGTAGATTGAGTAAATGACATTGTAGCTAGCGTTCTTTCGAATGCAGCTCTATCTGCTTGGATATCAATACCAAGTGCATCAAGAGTTGTATCAGCATTCATGTAAGCAACTAAATCATCAACAGTAGTAACTGTAGAACCGTTGTAAGTATCACCTTGCTTAAATGTAGTTGAACCACCTGTATAAGTAACAACTAAACCTTCGTTTGTTGCTAAGTTTAGGTCAGCATAAGATCCTGCAGATCTACCTACATCATATGCCCAAGTTCTATACTCATTTGCTCTAGCTCCAGTTGTTGAAGTTACAGCAGCAGAAGCATCTCTACTAAACATATATGCATATACACCAGCATAAGTACCTGATTGTCTTAATACAGCGTTAGCAGCTGCAGTAGTATCATCCCATGCCGCTGGAGCAGTTACACTTGCAGTAGTATCAGTATATGAACCACCATAAGCAGCCTGAATCTCTAACTTAGATACTGTATCAAACCATACACTTACAATACCTGTTGCAGCTTTAGCATCAGTTAAGAAAGCGTCTAAGTCTTTAATACCAGAAGCAGTAGTAATAGATCCTGTATCAGAAGATGCACCAGCAACAACTGTTGCAGATGGAGACTCCTTAGTATCTCTTACTAATGATGCAACTAAAGCATTTTGGTGAATATCAACATCCGTAGTAGTTGAAGTACCATTATCTTTAAGTGCAGTACCACCAGTAATAGTAGCTAGTTTAGCATTTGAAGTAATGTTTAATGCGTCTACGTCATCAAATCCAATTGCAAGAGAAAGTATCTCTGCATTCCCAGTAATAGTAACAGTTGCAGCTGTATCAGTAGAACCTGAACCAGTTGTCATTGTAGTAGTATGAGAAGCACTTAGAGATGACATTAGATCGTTGTTAGTAAATGTCCAGTCATTTGCAGTTGATGCATCAGTAAATGAAGCAAGCGCTACGTTTCCAGTCATGTTTACGTCAAACGCAGTAAGACCAGTTAAATCAACACTAGCTAGAGCAGGAGCAGCGTTAGCTGTAACGTCACCACCCTTACCAGTTAATTTTAGTGTAGTTAATTTAGTGTGAGTAGAGTCAAATGAAACATCTTGAGCAGTGTTCATGTTCTCTTCTCCTAAATCAGCAGTTGTAGCTGCAGAATTTGCTGGATCGTTATCTCTAATAAAAGTAACATCTACTACTTCTAAATCAGTAGCTGCAGAGTGAGTAAACTCAACGATGTTATTCCCTGTAAAGTTCTTAACACCTGTACTTAAAGTAATTGTACCTCTGTAGTTGTGAACAGCAGCAGTTGCTACGTTAGTTAAAGATATAGTACCATCATAAAGACCTACAGTATTTCCTGGAAGACCAGTTGAAGCAAATGTTCCAGCAGCAGTACCATTAGTAAATGATGCAGGACCGTTTAGAGTCAACGAGTATGTTGGTCTACCTGTACCGGCAGCATCAACAGCTTTTAAACTTCCAATGTCTAAAGTAGCGTCTTTTTTAGTTGTAATAGACAGAGATGCGTTTGGTGTTACTATAAGAGAACCTAAACCAACCTCAGTTGCATAAGTAAACTCAATAGTATCATCAGTTGCATCTGTCTGAATTCCAGTAACAGTTGTTAGTAAAGGGAAGTTTACTCTTGTTACAGTTGTTTCATAGTCATCTTTTAAATCGATAACAGCAGCATTTGTAAGCTTAGGGAAGTGATATCCTCCAGGCTGAGTCATAGTAATATTAGCAGCAGAAGTTAGATTGTTAAATACAATCTCAGTTCCTGTAGAACCACCTGCAGAGTATACAATATTACCAGTAGTAGTCTGAACTCTATCAACTAATTGTTGAACCTTAGCATAGTCCATTGAGGCATATCCTGTAATGGTCAACGTAGCATTAAGAACGTTAAGCTTGTTCCCAAGAGCTAAAGCTGAATTTAAAGTTGTTGCATTCGTAACAGTTACATCAGTAGAGTAAATGTTAGAAGTTGCTAGTAAATCATCTAAATCAGCTTCAATTGCATCAATTTCAGCTTGAAGTGCAGTTACTGCAGCAGCAGAAGCTGTTGTAGCTATAGATGCTTGAACCGCGTCAACTTCAGCTTGTAATGTTGCTAAAGATGCAGAAAGACCTGAAAGATCTATAGCACTTGCAGCAGAATTAGCAGCAGAAGCAGCAGCCTGAGCAGCATTTACACCAGCCTGAAGACCACTAATAGTCCCAGAAAGTGAAGATACTTGACCTGATAAAGAAGATAAACCGTCAACCTGAGACTTAAGTGCACTAATTTGTGCATTTAAATCATCGAATTGATCATCGTAATTTTGACAACCCACAAATACAAGTGAGGCAGCCAAAAGGGTTAATAATCCTTTTTTCATTGTTTT
>Ga0163111_10000430_pt1 | contig 25109 bp, 26 predicted proteins | sample CRUFie1St18metaG_FD_109645 | JGI IMG/M metagenome (GOLD analysis project Ga0163111, IMG submission 109645) | Marine microbial communities from the Costa Rica Dome - CRUD Field 142mm St18 metaG | ecosystem: Environmental > Aquatic > Marine > Oceanic > Photic zone | place: Costa Rica: the Eastern... | reverse complement strand
CTGCTACTGGTTTCTTTTTGCTCTATTTTTTCTTGTTTAGAAGGCCTCTCTAGATTAAAATGCTGTTCAAGTCTATCAAACAATAATATAAGATCTAAACCAGCCTTTTCAAAGCATGTAAGTGTGGGATAATTTTTAATTTTAATAAATATATAAAACAAATGATCACAGCTTACATAGGATTGACCAATCTTAATCGCAAATTTTCTTGCTTCAGTTAATATCTTTTTTACATGTTTTGTATAAGATATTGATTCTTGCACATTTATTTTTCTTTTTCCTTCTCCACAAAACTCTTTTACTAAATTTTTTAATAAGTCTCTATCAAGCGCAAATTCTTCAAATAGTTCATTAACATATGAGCTATCTATATCCAAAAAAGCTAAAAACACATGGTCAAGCGTTACAGTTCTTCTGTTTAAACGGTATGCATAGGACTTTGCGTCTCTAATAACTTTTTGGGCGCGAGGGGTAAAATTAATTTGATCTTGTTGATCCATCATATCTATTTACACGTTTTATTTTAAATCACTTAACTTCATATAGATTTTATCATCATATAGGCTTACTGAATCTATAAATACGATATCATCCGACTTTCTACCTTCTATATAAATAACACTTTCTTTTTTAGGTAAAGTATTATTATTCTGCTCTAAATATTCTGTTAGTTTAAGTTGTCTTCGCGTATCCATTAGCATTCCATGTAAAAATCCTAATTCGTCTGACATTTCTATTTTAGCATATTGATTACCGTTTCGACTTCTTCTTTTAAAACAGTCATTTACAACGCCCACCATATATATTCTATCATTATTTTCTGACGCTTCAACTTCGTAGCTATTCATCAATGGTTTTTCTTGAGAGAATACAGATTTTAACTTTGTACTGTAAGAATATCCCAATAGTTTCTTTTCAAAAAACCAATTAGCGAAATCTTCATACTTACGATTTTTTTTCCAAATTTCTTTATACTTTAAGTATTTTTTCTTAAACGTTTCAAATCTTTTATCTGCCATTAGTCTTTTATTATCGTCTCCTAAAATTTTATCTTCTGTTGCAGCTTTAATTGTGTTTAGGACATCATAATCAAATCTTGGAGCTAACTGAATAAAATTCCTCTTCTCTCTATCTGTAAGTAAATTAAAAGACTGTGCCTCTAATACTAGTCTCGATCTTTTTGTTTTATAGCTTTGAAGTGCTCCAGCTTGAATTAATGCAGATAAAACTCCAATATTGATACCAGCCTGTTTTGCGCTAATAAATATATCATACTTTGTTGGAATATCTGATTCACGAAAATCTGTTAACGCTTGCAATGTCTTTTGGCTTACGCCTTTGATGCTGTTTAATCCATATCTAATGTTTTTACCTTCGATTTTAAAGTCCATTGATGACCTACCTAAATCTGGGGGCAATAATTCTATGTCAAAGTAAGGCAATTCTGTTGTGATCTTTGCTATTTCTTCATGTGGAGCTGGCTCAAACTGAGTCATCTTTAATAAGCTTAAGAAAAACTCTTTTGGATATTTAAATTTAAGATATGTCGTCCACGCAGCTAATGTTGCATAAGCAATTGAGTGTGATTTGTTGAAAGAATAGTTTGCGCTGTCCTCTGCAACTCGCCATAATACATCTGCAGCTTCTTCGCCACGATGACCTGACCAAGCATTAGTTAATTTATTTTCTTCTACTTTCTTAAAAATCTTTTCTTTCCATGCTGGCATTTGATCTACTTTCTTTTTGCCAACAATCCTTCTTAATTGTTCCGCTTCATCAAGAGTAAACCCAACTCGTACAGCCATTTTCATCAACTGCTCTTGGTATAGAGGGATGCCCCCAGTATAATCTAATATTTCATCAAATGCTGGATGTACGCTTTGAAAATCTCCAGTTTTTACATACTCGCTATATTGATCCGCAAACTCTAATGCTCCTGGTCTTGCAATCGCTACAACTGCGCTAAGCTCTTCTAAATTTCTAGGTTTAATTTTTTTACATACGCTAAAATTTGTATAAGCTTCAATTTGAAACAATCCTTGTGGATGTCTAAACTCATTCGACAAGCTCTTGTACAATTTTTTGTTATCAAGATTAATCTTATTTAAATCAAAATCTAATCGTTTACATACGTCGTAAATTACGCTAAGAGTTCTTAACCCTAAAATATCAAACTTTACCATCAACTCTGCAACCCAATTCATATCGTATCCACTAACTAAGTCTCCATCGTTAGTTTGTTGTAGTGGGCATATCTCATCCAAAGGATAAAATGAAATTGCAATTCCAGATGGATGCACTCCAGTGTTCTTGTTTAAACCTTCAAGTTTGCGAGCAACTGCAAATATGTCCTCATTTTCATCAACCCAATTTTTAAACTTTTCACTTTCTTCGTACGCTTCTTTTAATGGAGCAACTTTACCAAATCTTTTTGGTATTGAATCGCTAACTTCATTTACATCTTGTTCAGAGTAGCTTCCAACAATCTTGCCACACTCTTTTATACATAGTTTACCACTGAGAGTATTAAGAGTTAGAATTTTACAAGTACGATTTGGATGTTTTCTTTTGATATAGTCAATAACTTCTGCTCTACGTTCATATGCAATATCATTATCAACATCTGCTAATAATGAGCCGTCAAGAAAAACTTCTCCGTTTCTTTCTATCTTACGAGCTCTAGATTTACTAACAAATCTTTCAAAGAATAAATCATATTTTATTGGATCAACTTGTGTTACATCAACTAAGTATAGCACTAAACATCCTGCTGCCGAGCCTCGACCTGGGCCTGTTGGTATATCATTCTCATGGCAGAAATGAAGTATGTCCCAGTTTAAAAGTATATAGTCAATAAAGCCTAACTCTTTTAAAATTTCAAGTTCTTCTTTAACTCGATCATAATATACTTGTTTATTCTTTTTTTGATCGATACCTTTTTTCTTTACTCCGTCAAGGCAAAGTGCTCGTAAAAAATCATAGTTTGAAGTATTTTTATCTAACTTTAGTTGCTTATAGTACTTATCTTCAATATTGATTTCTGGTAACTTTACACCTGCTGGTGCGCAGTCTTTATATTGAGAAAAGTCTTCTAAAAAAGTCATGAGCATATAATATCACAATTAAAATTAAATGTCAACCTTCCAAATGATCTTTTTAAATAATTCAAAATTCATTTCAATATCATACATAGAGTCATGAAGTTTATCTGGATTAAAATCTACAGAAAATTCTTTTAGCATGGCTGCGAGATTTGTCTTTAAGCCTCTTTTGACATAGCTATTCAATCTTAATTGCCAGCTTGTAAGGGAGTCTTTTTTATCATATTTTATATTTTCTCTATAAGCTTTTGCTAAACAATTTGTATCAATTAATCTATTAATGTATGAATAATCTGTTTTTAGTCCAAAATGTCTTCTTGTATTATTATGAACATAAACATCAAAACCTAGTAAATTATGTCCAACAATAATATGATTTTTATCATAAAGTAATTTATCAAAATGTTCTAATATTGGCTTTGGATCTTCACATTTATTTTTATATTTTTTAAAATCAAAACGCGTTGCTCTTGCAGCTCCATCAGAAACTTTTAAATCTTTCCATTTTAGAAAGTGGTCTGCTTTTTTGAGTATCTTGTTTTTTGTGGCAACGATGTATGATAATTGCCACGGTCTATTTTTTTGACTTACTAAATTGAGATTACAAGTCTCAAAATCAAAAATTAAATATTTTTGTTTATCGTTATATCTTAATAAATCGTCGTTCATGCTTTGATTATTGGTTTGTTAGTTTTCCATAAACGATAGCTGTCTTCATCTCGATGGAATGTGCTTGCCTCTATAAGCTTTACGTCTACCTCGCTTGCAATTAAACTGTGTGGCACGCCTTGGGGCATTTCCATCGACATGCCTTGTGGAACATATATAATATTTTCTTCGGCAGATTCTGTATCTATCCAGTTTACTTCTAATGTTCCTTCAAGGATATAAAAAACTTCATGCTTGTCAATATGAAAGTGCATTGAGGTAGCGTGGCCTTTTTTAATTTCTAAAACTTTACCGCAGTAATTATGTTCTAGATTATTGGCGAACCAAGTTTCTGACCCCCAATCCTTTTTAACGTGTTTTGGTTTATCTGCTTTCATTTTTTTCTTTCCAGCTTTCGAAGCAGAACTCATCGCTTCCAAAGTGTTCTAAGTTTGGTTCTTCTAAAGTTTTTTGCCTACCGAAACTTCGCGAACATAAGCACTTGTAAGTTTGGAAAGCTTTAACATCTGATTTTTTATTATAATAAATTGATTTTACTTCTTCTGTTTTATAATTATTATCACTACAATATTTTTGGACACTTGGCAATATTGCTTCATCTAGTAATAAACTATTATCTTCTATAAAAAATATTGGATTACAAAAACTAAAATCTGGAATACAATTTGAAAAAGAAGTTAAATTTGTAGCTATAAAAGAATCATAAAATGGCACGATTAATTTTAAGTTATCATTCCATTCTGATTTTAAGAACTCGTAATTTATATGCCCAAATCCTCTCGCGAAAGCTCTGTTATGAATTTTATATAATGCTTTGATTCCATCATCATTTTTTGCAAAAAGAATTACTTTATGTTTATTATTATTATCTTTGCTTAGTTTTTCATCTATATTTTCAGCAATCACAAACCTAAGACCGAATACAAGTTGAAGATTTAAATCTTCACAATTTCTTTTTGCTTCCAAAAATCCATTAAAAGAGTCTTCTACTAGAATAACTTGTTTTAAGTTATTATCAACAGCTAATTTAAATATACTGTCTGACCCATCTTCTGTGCACTTACTTGGATGCGATAATGTTAATATTGACTTTCCGATTGAGAAGTGACTCTTAAATAACGGCAACATCCAGATATATTAACATAACGTACGCAACTTGTCAATCATTATATTGCCACTTTGGACAGCCTTCATACTTTCGTAATTCTATCTTTTGTCCTTTTTTCTTTTTTGCTTGTAAACTTTTTTTATTATCCTTAAAGCTAGAACCTATAATTTTGCCATCTTCACTAAGTAAAACATAGTATTCCATTGGTTTGCGTACTGAGCAAATGTAATTTTCTATCTTGCAGCCTTCTGCATCTAGTAAAAACTCTCCTCTGCGCTTCTTGTAACCCTCTTTTCCACATACTAATGGCCCACCGAACGTACCGTCTTTGGGATAACCTTGATCTGAAGCGTAATTACTTTTGGCATGATGTATATTGAAGTTGTCTAAATATTTTTGTATTTCTGTTAGTTCATATTCAAAACCCTCTAGCTCTTCATTAGTAACTTCTACCATTCTTAATAAGCCTTTTCCAAACTCTCCAAAAATATCTTTATCTAAATTAAATTTAAGAAATACAAATTCAGATTGCCTTTTTAAATATTCGGGATATAAATGCTTGACTGCAAGAGAGTACATTAAATCTTGCAAGTTGTTTGTAATTTCTTTGCCTTTAAATATTTGCTTGCTACTTTTAAAATCACGAATAACTGCTAAACTTTTCTTTTTATATAAAAATAGTTTATCTATAAACCCTCTTATAGCATATTTTTTACCACCTTCATCAACTTCTATGTTAAATTCTTTTTCTGAAATACTTTTCGTTGGCCTGCCATTTTCTTTACCGAAGAAATCGTAATTTAATCCATTGAGAGTCATATCTTTTATAAGCTTGAGGTTATCTTTGTCATCTACATTTTCTTTTCTTGCATGTTTTAATACGAGTTTTTTAACCGACTCGGACGCAAAAATATTTTTACTTTTGAGTATTTTAGTATAATGCTTTTTGTGTCTTGGATTGCCGAGACATTCAAACACTAAGTGGCATATGCTTCCTCGTTTAGCTCCATCATTTGATTTGTCTGGTAACTTTAAGACATATTTAGTCCAATACTGCCAAGAGCAAGTTTGAGCTACTTTGATTCTACTTGCAGAGAGTTTATTCATTTAACCTAGATTGGATTATTTTTTTACTCGTTGGTGTCATGAGCGTTTTTGGCAAATCTTTTGAACATTTTAGAATATATTGATACATTTTCTTTTTATCTCTTTTTTTGGTATACCATGAGTCAAAATTAATATCTTGTTCTTGCATTAGTCCAAAATCATTTTTAATAGGCGGCTGAATCGTGATTGTGTTTATGTCAAAATATTTTATTAATTTTAAAAATATTTTTACAGCACTTTGTAATCCTCGATTATTTTCTGATAATGAATCATTATTAGTCGCAATAATAATATTTTTAGGATCAAGAGTAATGAGGGTCGTCAATAATTTAGGTGATAAGTCTAACCCAAATGTAACTAAGTTATTTTTATATCCATTTTCATATAAAGCCATTGAATCGCCTATGCTCTCTACTAAGATAACTTCTTTTTTTTGATAAATTGCATCAAACACTTCAAGTTTTTTATTTTTTCCAACATATAGCGGATAACTCCAACCAGTTTTTTTACCCATGTGTTTCCATTTTGGCCTGTCATTATAGTTAGTTGCATCTCTACCAGAAAATCCGCAGATTTTTCCTGATTCATTATAAATAGGAAAGACATATCTTTTATTCATTGCGCCAGTAGTTGCTAGCCCACATTTATAAAACTTTAAAGTTGCATCTGATATGTTTTTAGAATTATAAAACTTATAATGCGGTAGTAATCTTTCTAAATGCTCTTCTGAGTACGTTTCTTCCATTTGAATTTTAGATTTATTGTTATTATATGTATATAGACTAGTTTTTTCAGAGCTTATATACTTATTTAAGGCTTTTGGATCATTAGTATTTAAAGTTTTTTGCACTAGCGCCATAAGTGGCATACTTTTATTATAGTGAACATAATCTGTCCAAACACCAGTATTCTTATACACTTTTACTGCTGTTGGATTGTCTCCGCCTCTATAAATGGCGCTTGTTCTCCAAGAGTCGCCACAATCTACAAGTTTGTAACCTAACTCTTCTAATACGGATCTTACATCTATATTATTCTCCATCTTCTTCAATGTCTGGGTGTTGTCCAAGGTATCGAACTAAATCTCTTAAATCGCCTTTTTCGCTAATATGAAAATTATTAAAATCGAGATGTATATAGTTTTGCTGCAAGCTTCCATCTGGCATTCTTACTGGATTTACTGCTCCATTTACATCTTGCCCTAAATGACGATACTTAACACATTTTAATTTATGAGTACCAAAGTTTGGTTCTGCTTCCATTTCATCTTCTGTCTTTTTACGAAGTATAAAAGCGTGAGAAGCAAATTGCACGATTCGATCAGATAATGAAAATACAGACTCATCGTCTATTATATTTTCTGCACGACGATTATTTACAATTCCTTGCCTATTGCTTTGAACACTTGTAAGCATGGAAATTACTGGCTCGCCATCAAACTTAATATCTCTATGAATACAATCTTTAAATCTTTGAACCATATTGCCTACAAGCTCCCATTCTGATCTATTTTTATCATTGCTCTCAGAGGTAGTTTTAATATAGTCAAATGAGAAAACCATTTCTTTGCCTCTGCCAACTTCTGAAAAATAAAATCTTTTAAGTAAATTTATCATATCTTCTGACGACATGCCTGCAACATTGTAATAAAAGAATTTCATGTTACTAATTTTCTCCCATACTGCTCTAACTTTTTTAACAACAGCTTCTCCTGCCTGCCTCCACATACCAGTTTCTAATAAATGTACTGGAACTTTTGATAGTGCTGCACATTGCCTTATAATCAATTCTTCTTTGCTCATCTCGCCATTATCAAAGTGTAATACTGGCACTTCATATTCTGCGCTTACTTTTGTTGCATAGTCCATACAGAACTGTGTTTTACCAACGCCTGCTCGAGCACATATAACTGTAATATTTCCTGGTCTTAATAGTGAACCATAAAGTTCATTAACTCGCTTGTGTGGACCCATCATGCCAAATTCACTAATAGGATTATTTCCTCTGAACTCAACAAGTTCTTTCATTTCTTCAAATATATTTTCTGGCTTTCTTTCTCCTACGTCATATAAATTTATTTGTCCGTTATATAGCTTATCGGCCTTTTCAACAATCTTATTAAATGGCTCTGAAGCATCCATTTTATGCATAGCGTTTGCGATAGTTTTGCCGCATTCCGCAAGCTCTCGTCTGACTGTAAGTTTTTTAAGTTCTCTTGCAACATTAACTATTGTAGACTCACTTAGTTTTTGTAGAGCAAGAGAGGATATATAATCGCCAACGCTAATATTATCTTCAAAAGAAATGCCTAAAGAGGTAACCCTGTGGGCAAGCATTGTTTCATTGATTTCTTCTCCTTGTTCAATTGCTTGCGAGAGAGTATTATATATTGTTTTGTGGACAATAGTATCCTTGGAATAAAAATCCTCAGAACTTGTGAGGGTTGATATATCTGAATACTTATGTGGATATTTTATTAGTCCAGCTAGTAGTTGTTTCTCTAGCTCAAGCGAAAAAATCATGTAGGAAATTATATATTATATTGATATGAAAGTCAAGGGTTATTCTTCTCCACCTTCAGGATGAATCGCATCTTCTAGTTTTTCTACTTGATAAAGATACTTTTCAATTGCTTTTCTTAAACCCATGTCAATTATCTGTGTTTCGGACCTTGCATAAACCAAGGGTCTACCATCTGCAGAGACATAAGCCATTACAAATCCTTTATTGTTCTCATCTCCGTTACCAGTAAGTTCATATATTTCATCTAGTACAGAATCAGGTAACTGAAAACATGGTAAATTATCTGGATCAATATCTTGGTTATTCATGTATATATTTTACACTATTTATAAGGTTACGTCAAACTTTTTGAATAAAGATTTATTAATTAGGTCAGAATCGTATATTTCTACAAGAGTAATCTCATTAATTTCACAAAATTCTACCTTCATTTGATCTCTTTTTAATTGTTCAAGATAATTATTTTTATGGCCACCATGAAAAAACTTAGTATATCTAGTGTGCTGCGCGCCTTGGACTTCTACTGCGACTCTTTTGTTTGCATTGTAAAAGTCTAGAGTTAATCTTGTGCCCACAACTGGAAACTCTTCAAAAGTAACATGATTAAACCAGTAATCTTTTAAAAAATCTTTGACTGCTTTTTGTCTTTTACTTCTGCTTGAAGCTTCCCAGTTTATAATACGTTTTTTTAAATTTTTAACTCGTTTTGTTTTTCCATTAATAGTTTGAAATTCCATATTATGATTTTAAAATATCTTCTTTAAAGTTTTCTATTAATGCTAGTGCAAGCTCTTTATTTTCTTCAAGTAGATTAAGTAACTTAGGTTCTCCTTGAATTTTTTCTGGTAAACCCATATCTTTATATTGTTCATAAATATCTTCAGAAAATTTAATCCACGCGCCGCTTTTCTCAAAATAGTCCCAAAGTAGCATCATATCAATTAGTTCGCGCTCTACCCAAATAGAGTTGCCATCTGTTCTACCATATTTAATTGGATATCGAACTTTTGCGCCCGTTTTTTCATTAACCGTCTTTTTAAAAGCAATCTTACATTGGTGACCAGTTGGATTACCTTTCTTATCTACAGTTTCTGCATTTGGGTTTTCCCAAAAAATATCAGCATTATATCTTTCTTCAAACTCTAATATGTTATTTGCATAATGTTTTACTGCATGACCACCTGCTGACTTTGGTTTTGCGCCTGTTCTACTAAATCCAGTGGGTATTTCTACGCGTACTTGACTAGTTATGATTGCAACATGTCCATTCATTGCTATTGGTAGTGATTGCTTTTTTAAAAAAACTGATGAAATTAAGCTGCCACCTGCCACTTGTTCTGCGTCACCAAAAGCTTTATCATAGTCAGCTTGGCGGCACAAGCCATCCATACTGTCTATAATAAACATGTATTTTCTATTTTCTTGATTATTCTGCACAAGATCGCGAATTAAATCAAATACTTTTTCAAAAATATTACATGAAATAACACACCAATTTCTTTCTTCAGTGCTTACTCCTGATCTTTTTATCATCTCATTAGATAATCTGCCTTCTGCTTTAAAATAAATAATTTTGCCAGCATCCCCAAAATGTTTTTGAAAATAGCGAGCAAAAGAAAGAGCACAGCTTGTTTTGCCTCCTTCATTTACTCCCGTGAATCTATGAATGCCGCATCCAAGCCCACCGTCCATCGCTAAGTCTAAATTGAGACTTCCTGAAGGAATTTTATAATCCTCTGGGTTTAAATGATTGTAGTGATATTTTTTATTCTTTTTATCATTTAAAAAGCTTTCTATCTGTTCTTCTGACGTTAATACTTCTTTACTCATTAAAATAATCCTTTATTGATCTCTTTTTTTTCTCTATTTTTAAATCTTCTCCAAACTTTTCATTATAAATTTTTGACTGCTCAATAACTCTTGGCTTATAATGAAATTGTCTATACTTTCTTAAAACAAAAACTTTACCGATTTCGCCTAGTATTGTCGCAAGGCTTTTAAACTTTTTTTCAAATGTAACTTTTTCCCAAAAATCTTTATCTGGAAACTCTTTGAGTACAGACTTTAATATTTTCATCTCTCTACCCCAAAAAGATTCACGCTCTGACTTTGGGGCTGAAGCATGTGGGCAAGCAACTAATTTTTCAATTAATTTTTGCTCAAAAGTTTTTTTTCTACCTCTTGGCATGTTCTAATTCCAAATCATATTCTACCATGCGTTGAACTAAGTTGTCAAATGAAATTTCTGGTTGCCAGTTTAGTTCTGTTCTTGCTGGATTAGAATCTCCGTAAAGTAATTCTACTTCGGCTGGACGATAGAAGTCTTCACTAATCTCAACTAGTGGAACATTATTACCTTCATGTAAAAATTTTTCATCAAGATTTTCACCATGCCAACTTCCAGTTATATAAGCATGTCCAAATGCTTTTTCAACAAATTCTTTAATACTGTGAGTTTCATTACTTGATAAAACATACTCTTTTGGCTCTTCTTGATTAAGCATAAGCCAAACAGCTTTAACAAAATCTTCAGAATCTGACCAATCTCTACGAGCATTTACATTTCCTAGTTTTATAGATTTAAAGTCTTCATTATTTGCTATCGCAGTGGCTATTTTTGCTACAGCTTTTGTGATTTTGCGCGTAACAAACTCCTCACCTCGGCGTAATCCTTCATGATTAAATAATATGCTATGCATGGCATATAAGCCATAAGATTCTCTATAAACTTTTACGATATGCCTTGCTGAAGCTTTAGAAGCTCCATACGGGCTTCTTGGCTTAATTGGGTGATTTATGTCTTGTGGTGAATAATCAACATCTCCAAATTCTTCAGAACTACCTGCACTATAAAATCTACAATTAGGCTTAAATTTTCTTATTGCCTCGAGAGATCTTATAACTCCAAGAGTGTTTACATCAAATACTTGTAATGGCATATCCCAACTACAGCCCACAAATGAGTTTGCAGCAAAGTTAATAAAATAATCTGGCTTTATATCTTGAACAAGTCTGTCTATGGATATTTCGTCTGTTAAGTCTCCATATACTAAAGAAAGTCTTGGGTTGTCTTTAAACGATAGTATATTAGTTTCATTTAAATTTGATGATCTGCGCATCATTCCATAAACTTGTATTGGTTCGTCAAGAGAGAGTAAATATTCAGCCATATTTGCTCCATCTTGCCCTAAGATTCCTGTTATTAATACTTTTTTTAATTCCATAGTGCTTTACTAACTGTTGGTAAATTTTGTGTAAAAATTTCTTTACATGATTCTGCGATTTGACGATGTTCTTTTTGCGTGTTTTCTTCTGTTCTTAAGTCAATATAATGCGCCCAGCTTCTTATGCTGCCTTTCATGTACATTGTTGTCTCAACTGTAAGAGGTAAAATCATTCGTGCAGATTCTTTTGCTACGCCATCTTCAATTAAATTATTATATAAACTAATTCCTTTTCCCAAATGCTCTCTAACTTTTGTAAGTAGCATGCCGTTTTTATATTCGTCTATACTACTTTGTCTATTTTTTGCAGCTTGTTTACGTAGCTCTAATTTTTCTAAAACTTGTGCTTGCGAATATCTTTGACTAAACTCTTGAAAAGAAAAACTACGATGTCTTAAAATTTGTGCAGCTATTGCTCTGCTAGTTTTAATTTCTAATGTCATATCAACCATTTCAAATGGTGACCAATGTTTATGATTTATTAAGAACTTTAATAGCTTTGGTGCGGTTTCAGTGTTTAGTTGATTTGTTGGATTTGAAACTCGAGCACAATATGCGATAATATCTTCTGGATCTTTAAGGTCTGAAATAAAAGGCTGGGTAATTGATATTAAACTAACGTTCATGTGCCAGTTATTATATCAACTACCCAGCTGATAGTCAATTCTTTTTTTATTATTTGCTAATTGTTATTTTTTTGGCGTATTTCCATCAATAACTTTATCACGTTTATTTGCAAATTCTTTTTTAATCTCTACCATGCGCTTTCGTACTTCTTCTTTATGTTTTTTAGCTAACTCTTCCCATTCTTTACGAGAGGCTCTCATTTTTTCACGTAAAGCGTCTTTTTGTTCATCTGTAGCATCTTTCCACTTTTTCTTATCAAATCCTAATTTAATCTTTTCAGACGCTTTTTCAAAATCTTTTTTGAGTTCTTTTATTTTTTCGTCACTTCTAACTAGTTTGCCCCAAGCTCTACCTTTGTGCTGAATATTGCTACCGCGCTTTTTTGCATCTCCACGACGCTTTTGACGCTTATCAGAAGCTCTTTTAAGACGTTCTTTTACTTTTTCTCTATCAATTTTTTTTTCAGCATGAGGTTTATCGAGTTTTTCTTTGCCCTTTTTAGGGCGAGCCTCGACTGTTAATAATACTGACGCAATAATTGCGACTAGTCCGATTTTAGATAAACGATGAAATGTATTCATAAAAGTTATTACAGTAAAAAATATGTTAAGTGAAAATTATAAAAATATTTATAAATAATGAATCATTAAAACAAGGGCAACTGAAATTGCTAATCCAACCATCATTTTTAAGAAATCTTTAATTAGCATTGGGAAAACAATTTTCATATTATGTTTATCTCCTAATGAGCTTGTTGTTAAAAACGCTAATTCTCTACCCGCTAGTAATCCTACAAAGACCCATGTTGTACTCATTGGTATATTGTTATATCCTTTAAAATACCAAAGTATTAAACTGTAAACTAAATCTACAATTGTAGCTGATCGAACATAATTTACATTTGCTTTTGATAAAACAATTTTTTGAATTTTGCCGCCCTTTTCTGAAAACATATATGCTAATCCGCTCACGAAAACAAAACTAATAATTATCATTGTTTCTACTGGTATTGATCTTGGTAAAAATACAGCGATATTTGCCATGTCATGAGATAGCCATGTGAACCACAACCATCCTGTAGTTATCCATTGAGCGCATCTCCATATCTTCTCTCTTTCTTTGGGCACATCTTTTTGAGTTTCCCAAAATTTAGATACAGCTAGCCATACAATATATGCTGCTGCTGCAGCCACTACGTATCCCATAGCAGATTTAATTAAAACTTTTTCTAATATTAATGTACTTGCAAATGTAGATAAAACTAAAAATGTTGTGCTTACTGGAACTCCAAATCTTGTTAATGCAACTAGTATTAATGGTGCTGCAGCATGATACCATTCAATTGATTGATATGGTATTTTTTCTAGCCTGCCATATGATATATCTCCATTGTTAACTGTCCATCCGTACCAAATTGTAAATAATAAAACTGTACTAGCTGCAACCCAAAGATATTGCCATTTGAATTTTTTAGAGTTTGATGCTATCCATGTGCCAAGAGTTTGTACTGAATCATTTGCTATAACAGAATAAGAAGCTAACAAGAAACCAATCATACCATAAAATAATTCTAATGTCATGTATATAGTATACAGTATATACGTGTAAATATCAAGTAACAAAATTGTAACATTATGCGTCCAATAATATTTTACGAAGGAATAATAACTCCACCATCAGAAAGTTTAGCAATCAGATCTGTCTGCTTATATTTTTCTATATTTATAAAAAAAGATGTAGATTTTTTACTTGAGGTAGAAAAGGAAAATAAAGATTTTTACTATAACTGGTTAAAAAAGACAGGATTAAAAGATTTTATATCAGAGATGATAGAGCCAGAAGAGAAAGTTATTGGATTAAGAATATCTGAAGAGCCAAAGCAAAAACCCTGTCTAAAAATAAACAGGGTCACTTGGGACAATATTGAGCATGTGCTTAATATATTAAAGTATAATTAAAAATCATCCTCTAAAGCTGAATCATCTTGATAGTCTGTAACTCTTGTTTCAAAAAAGTTTTTTTGCTTTTTAAGATCAATCACTTCACTAAGCCATGGAAATGGATTTGTGTCACTTTCATACCTAAATTGCATACCAAGAGCTTCTAGTCTTCTATTCGCAATGAATTGCATGTAATCAACAAACATAGTTGAGTTTAGCCCTAATATGCCTCGCGGTAATACATCTTGTGCGTACTTTATTTCAAGTTCTACAGCTTTTTTCATAATATCTGTCAATTCTTTTTCAAAAGACTTTGTCCATACTGCAGGATATTGAGCTTTTAATTTAGTTAGTAATGTTGAACCAAACTTAATATGTAAACTCTCATCTCTCAAGGTATATTGAATCTGTTCTGCTATTCCAGGAATTTTGTCTGATAATGCTAATAACATTGCGAAGCCACTGAAAAAGAAAGTACCCTCGCATATTACCCAGTAAGTAAATGCAGCTTTAAATAATTCTCTTTTGCCCTCTGTTGAGTCTGTTGAAAAACCTTGTCGATTAAGATCTGTAGTTATATCCATTAAAAATTCATCTTTTTCTTTAATAGATGAAACGTTTCTATATGCTTCATAAACTTCATTTATATCTAAGCCTAGACTATCACAAATATAAACAATAGTATGATTATGCAAGCATTCTTCGTACATTTGTCTAGCCATATATTGCCTACATTCTGGATCGGTCACAAATTTGGCTAAACTCATGAGATTATTAGCGACTAAAGATTCACTACCCGCGAAAAAACCTAAACATCTTTTAATCACTAGCCTTTCATCTTCGCTTAAATCTGATTTAACGTTTCTCCAATTTTGTACGTCTTTTTGCATCGTTACCTCTGTGGGCACCCAATTGTTTCTAATTGCTTGCTCGTATAAGTCCCATGCCCACTTATGCTTATGTGGAAGAATTTGATTTACTCCCGCCGTCTCTTTTTCTAGTATGTTTCCTGTCTTCATGTTAAAAACCTATATTTATATTAAAAATCTATATATTATCTATATACACTAATTTCCAGAGCTACCAAAACCTCCGTCACCTCTGTTGCTTTCAGATAATTTTTCTACCAAAAGCCATTCTATATCTTGGCATTTTTCAATAATCATTTGTGCGATTCTATCTCCTTTGTTGTAATTAAAATCTTTATTACTTAAATTAATTAGTAAAGCACAAACTTCACCTCTGTAACCTGAGTCTATGACTCCAGCTAGTATGTCTATTCCGTGTTTAAAAGCTAATCCTGACCTTGGAGCAATTCTACCATAATGCTTTTCTGGTATTGCTACGCTAATACCTGTGTTTACTAGTTGCCTTTCTCTGGTTTTAATAACTCCATCACTTATAGCGTACAAGTCATAACCTGCATCTGCAGCACTGTTTCTAGATGGAAGCTGAGCATCTTCGTGTATTTTTTTAATTTCTATATTCATTTTTTACTGACAAGCTTCACAATCTTCACCATTGCGCATCGCTTCAATAGAGCAAGCGGCAGCTTCTTCTGAAGAGTATTCTTTTTTACTAGAAACTGTAGATTTTTCTACTGTGCTTGCAGATGTATTTCTTAAATAGTATGTTGTTTTTAAGCATGAATTCCAAGCATGCATATATAAATCATTTAAAAACTTTAAACTCGTTTTATTATTATATAGGTTTAAGCTTTGACCTTGGTCAATCCATTTTTGTCTTGCTGCTCCACAGTCAATTAATTTTAATTGATCTTGTTGGAATGCAGTTTTATATTTTTCTTTTAATTTGTCTGGAATAGTATTTTCTAATTTAGACAAATCTCCGTCAACTGATTTAATGGCATCTATAAAATATTGACTCCATAGTCCAGCTTTTTTAATATCTTCTACAAAATATTCATTAATTTGAGTAAACTCTCCAGATAATGTAGAATATACAAACATGACCCCAAAGTTAGGTTCGATAGATTGTGAGCATCCACAAATATAAGAAATAGTTGCGGTTGGAGCAATCGCCATAGTATTGCTGTTTCTCATCCCATGTTGATTGATGTGATCCCTAACAATATTCCAATCTAGAGTTGTTTCTATTTTTTGTTTTTTGCCTCGAGTCTTTAATAAATTTTTATATGTATCAATTGGTAAAATATTTTTGTCCCAGAGTGAGCCTTTATATGTTTGATAAGTTCCACGCTCTTTTGCAAGTTTACTAGAACCTAGTATTGCCGCATGACTAATATGCTCATAAATTTTATCTGATAAAGCAACAGCTTCTTCGCTAGAATAGTCGATATCTAGCGCATAGAATACATCATGCCAACCCATACTACCTAAGCCAACTGGTCTGTGACGCATATTTGCATTTTCAGATTCTTTTGTTGGATAAAAATTAATATCTACAACGTTGTCTAGCATCCTCATTCCAATTTCTACAGTTTTTTGTATTTTTTCATAGTCTAAGGTCCTAATTTTTAAATGGTTTTTTAAGTTAATAGATGCTAGATTACATACGGCAGTTTCTCCATATTCTTCTATCTCTCTACGATTATTATCTTTAAATGTTGTAGGTTTTGTATGCAATAATATTTCTGTGCATAAATTACTAGAATGCACGGTCCCAACATGTTGGTTGGAGTATCTAATATTTGATGGATCTTTAAATGTAATCCATGGATGACCTGTCTCAAATAATGATTTAAGCATTTTTTTCCAAAGGTCTTTTGCTTTTATTTCTTTAAAAACTCGTAATTCTCCCGCCTTGCCTTTTTCTACATATTCCCAATATTTAGATTCAAATTCTTTACCATAAATTTCATGTAGTTCTGGAGTTTCGTTTGGGCTGAATAAATACCAGCTACCATCTTTTTCTACTTGTTGTAAAAATAAATCTGGTATCCAATTTGCTGTATTCATATCATGTGCGCGCATTCTTTCATCACCAACATTTTTACGCAACTCTAAAAAATCATCAATGTCTGCATGCCATGTTTCTAAATAGGCGCACCCTGCCCCTTTTCTTTTACCTCCTTGATTAACTGCAACTAGCATATCGCCAAAGAGCTTCCAAAAGTATACTGGGCCTTGATTCTCTCCATTTGTGCCTTTGATATATGAGCCGCGAGATCTAAGATTACTTATGTCCATGCCAAGACCTCCAGCAAATTTACTTTTACGAGCTTCTTGCCAAAGCCCGTCAAAAATACCATCAATAGAATCTTCAAAAGTATTTAAATAACAAGATGATAGTTGTGAATGTGTGGTACCACTATTAAATAAAGTTGGAGTGCTTGACATTAAGTCAAATGATGAAAGTGTATTATAAAACTTTATTGCCCATTCTTCTTTGTTATCTTTTTCTGCTAATGCTAAACCCATGGCAACTCGCATAAAAAATCCTTGAGGACTTTCCATTCTGCGATTATCAATATGAAGAAGGTATCTGTCATAGATAGTTTGAATACCAAGATACTTCCAGTTTAAATCTCGACTTGTATCAATTGCCTCTGACAATTTTTTAAGATCAAACTCTTCAGTTAGTTTTTCATCAAGAATGCCTTCTTTAACTAACTTTTTTAAATTAACAATAAAAGATTTGTGATATTGAAGCTCGAAACTTTCACTGTAAACGCTTTCTCCAAAAACTTCTTTATAGATTGTATTTAAGAGAAGTCGCGCAGCAACATAATTGTAGTTTGGTTCTTTTTCTATTTTTGAGCTTGCAGAAGAGATTAAAGACTTGTCAATCTCAAGGGTTTTTACTTTGTCATAAAGTTTAATCTTTGCATCTAATACTATCTCACTAGGAGAAACATTTTCTAAATTTTCACACGCTCTTTCTGCTGACCTATTTATCTTTTCTACTTCAAAAGGGACTAATCTACCATTACGTTTTTTAACTTTAATATTCATGAGTTTCAATATTTACACCTGCTGAGATGCAGGTCTAAATAATAACTTAAAAAAATATAAAAGTCAAGAATTTAACCAATCTTTTATGTCTATTTTAGGATCCCACCCTAACAATTCCTTAGCTTTTGAATTATCTGCAAGTGTTTCATATGGTTCTAAGCGGTCTCCAATAAATTCAGTTTCTCCGCCAATTATTTCCGCTATTTCATTTACAGAATAGTTGCTTCCTCTGCCAATGTTAATGACCTCGCCTTGTCCAACTTTTTCGCTTGTAGATGCTAAAATATTTGCATCTACGACATCTTGAACGTAAGTAAAGTCTCTGCGTTGGGTGCCATCGTTCGTAATTGTTAGTTTGCGTCCATCTTGTTTTTGTTTCAAGAAAATTCCAACAACTGTTGCGTATGCACCGTCAATCGCCTGTCTTTCTCCATAGACATTAAAATATCGTAAATTTACAGTTTCCAAGCCATAACACTTTGAGAAAACAAAACAATACTGCTCGCCAACAAGCTTATTTAATGCGTAAGGGCTAATTGGCGCAGTTGGCATAGTTTCTATAATAGGCATTTCTTTTTGATCTCCATAAGCAGATGATGATGCACTGTAAACTACTCGTCGCACTTTACTATCCCTTGCTGACATGAGTACATTAAATGTTCCGTCGATATTTGCTTTATGAAATTTCTGAGGCTCCTGTATTGATGGCTGTACTCTGGCTAAAGCTGCACAATGAAAGACAGTATCTACGTCGTCCATAAGCTCACAAAGTTCAAATCTATTTTTTCTTTCGCTTATATCTAAATTTTTAAAAATTGCTTTTTGATTAATATTGCTTTTATTACCCATTGACATATCATCAACAATAATAACTTCATGACCTTCATTGATTAGTCTATCAACTATATGTCCACCAATAAATCCTGCACCGCCTGTTACTAAATATTTCATATTAAAAATTCTTTTATTTTGCTGATCCACTGATCTGCTGTCGTTCTGTTTGCTTTACTGTAAGTTTGGTCTGATTTTGCTCTGCCGCGGCCAAGATGTGCAAATATAACATTATTTTCATCATCAATAGCTCTATCGCAATGCATGTTCTTAAATATACTATCTGGGCTTATGCAGTCAATCACCTCTTCATCATTATGAGAGTTTCTACAAAATTCATATTTAAAGTTATTATCTCTTATCTTTTGGGTAATATCATCACCTACATCTATATATGGTAAATTAGGCCTAACATCTGCTTTATATTTACTATATATATCATAAGAAAATATTGTACCAGAAATATGCATAGCATTGATTCTAGTATTGTCAATAAGAAGTCCTACGCCTTTGACTTGATCATTTATTTTATTTTTTATAAAAGGCAACCAGTTTTTATGAGCAACCACAATATCACTATGCATTAAAACAATATTAGTAGCGTCTTGTTTAACATTTCTTAATCCTGCTTCTATACCTAAAGCATTAAGAAAGGAATCATTTAACTCTTTATAATTTTTTGCATCTAAATTTCTTATGTAACTAATTTCTTTATCATCTACAACCCACTGAAAATTTTCTTCTGGTGAATTATTATCACTAATCAATATTTCATAATCTTCTTTTGTAAATTTTTTAATTGAATCAACTGCTAATTTTGTTATTTCAGTCGACTGCTTATTAAACATATAAGAAACAATAATTATCTTAGTAGAGGCGCTTGACCTTACCTTGTTTTGCCTTTGTTGAAAGTTATAGTCAATACCCCAAATATTTTGTTTTTCTGTTTTCATTATTTCCAAAACGAATATAGATTTTTTGTTAGCTCATAGTCCATGTATTTTACATTTCTATTTGGCTGAGATTTTGCCCATATAAACATTTCATCAATTAATTTTTCAAGATCTGTTTCGTCTTTAAAGTTTAACATTTCTTTTGCTTTTTTGTGGTCACAGAAAGCGTGCTTAACTTCATTCCTCGCTTCTAAATGTTCTATGGAAGTTGGAAATCCATGTTTAGTCGAGGTCTTTAATACAATATTTGCAACATCGATTATTTTATAATACTTGTCCGCTCCTATATTAAATATTTCATCGTTATATTCAGTAATTATTTTTTCAAATGGTTGCATATAATACTTTATATTTGAAAAAGCCCTTGTTTGCTGTCCATCACCAAATATCGTTAAAGGCTTGCCGTTTAATGCTTGTCTCATCCATATGCCAATAACATTTCTATATTTATCCCAAATGTTCTGCTTTGGGCCAAAAACATTATGAGGTCTAACTATTATATAATTTAAACCAAAGTGATCATAAGAATCTTTTAAATCTTGTTCAACAGTATATTTAGCTATGCCGTATGAGTCTTCTGGCATTGGCCTCATATCTTCTGTAAACGGAGTTTTTTGACTGCCATAAACAGCCATTGAGGAAGAAAAAATGAGCTTGCTTACTGAATGCTTAATGCAGGAATTGATTATGCTAACTGAACTCAGAACATTGTTTTCATAATTATATTTTTTAATATATCGAGATAATCCTTCTGCTGCATATGCAGCAAAATGAAATACAATATTTGGCTTTTCATTTTTGAAAATTAAATCAACAGCTTCACTATTTTGTAAATTTAGCTTATAAAAAGTTGCTTGTTTGGGAACATTATCTAGATAGCCGCCAGATAAATCATCAATGCCAATTACCTCATTACCTTGTTCTATTAGGTAGTTAGCTAAATGACAGCCTAGTAAACCTCCTATTCCTGTGATTAAAATTTTCACTCTGTCACGGCTGATTTAGATTTTTCCCAATCTTTATTTTTTCTGACTAAAATATTTCTTTCCCAAGCCGCTTTTAATAACAATGGATCTATTTTTGAGTCTTCAAAACTTTTAATTAGAGCATTGATATCTTTTGGGAAACAAGTTCCTCCAAAACCAAGATCTCCATCAAACCCTGGGACTTGATAATGACTTATTCCAATTCTGCCATCAGACATTACGCCTTGAATAATAGTTTGCCAATCGAGTCCTTTTGCCTCTGCAAAAGCATACATTTCATTAAAAAATGAAACCTTTGTTGCAAAAAAGCAATTTGCAAAATATTTAATAAACTCAGATTCATTGCTACTCATAATAAAACATGGAGTTCCTGGAAATCTGGATTCATATATTTCTTGTAGCTTATGCGTACCTCGTGCTGGATGACCGCCAATAATATGCCTTGATGGACAAATAAAGTCTGTTACTGCAGTTCTTGCAGTTAAAAATTCTGGAGAGTGTATAATATTGATTTTTTCATTATACTTTTTATTAAGATCGTTAGTTGTGCCTACTGGTACTGTTGATTTTATTACAAATGTACAAGATTCATTTCTATCTTCTGTATCTAATACTTGATCAAAAACAGATTTTATGTATGAAAGGTCACAATCACCAGTTTCTTTGTGCATTGGGGTTGGAACCGATAAAAAGACTACATCGGACTGAATTACTTCTTGAAAAGTATGTGTTGATTTTTTTTCATCAACATCATAAACACTTAAATCATAATAATGATTTAATCCTTGAAATATTGCATTTCCTACGAAACCTCGTCCTATTATTCCTACCTTCATATTTTAGTCTGTGAGTATTCTTTTGATTTTGTTTTATTATCGTCGTGCATTCTATACCTATAAAAAGGCATACCCATGTGATGAATTTTATATTTTTTTCCTAATCTTTTTCTTAGTTCTTCTTCTTCTTTGTGCCTCATCGTGGGGTTATATCCACCTAATTCTAATAATAAGTCTCTTCGATACATTATTCCACAAGAAATATTTTTTTCTTTAGCATATTTTCTTTCTAAAGTATTTTCATAATTGTCTACCATTAAATAATCACAAGATACACAAAAAGCATCATGATTTAACTCTAAATATTCAGTCATAAAATAACACATTTCTGATGCTACGAAGTCGTCTGCATCTACCCTAATTACAAACTGACTTCTCGATTCTTTTATACCTATATTAGCTGACTCTGCAACCCCAACGTTTTTAAAATTTTTAATTATTTTAATATCATCTTCAAATGGTTGAAGCTTAGAGATTGAATCGTCATCACTTAAATCATCTACAACTATAACTTCAACTGGAATATGCCTTTGCGATAAACAGCTTCTTACGCATCTCTGTAAATACTTAGCGTAATTGTGGTTGGTAATAATAATTGATGCTGTTGGAAATTTATTTTTCATAAATTTTATTAATTGTTGCTAGTGACTTAGCAAAGTCTTCATTTAAAAAATTACTATTTTCATTAAAAAAAGTTTTTTGTGAATATATTTTATTAAAAGTTTCTTCTTTTGGAGCTCTTTCTTTAACTTCTAAAGACGCTAATCTTAACTCTTCTCCGTGTAGTATTGAATATTGTAGTGCATCTTTAGAATTATATGGATTTATTTCTCGTAATCCTTTTAACTTTAATCTGTGGTATAGATCATCATCATCTCCGCCCCAAGTTAACATCGATTCATCATAACCGCCAATCTCAATAAAGTCCTGAATATGTATAAAGCAGTTTCCATTATTTATTTCAGGCTGAATTCTGCTAGGCAAGCAAGCCATACTCTCTTGCTTTCTGGAAGTACAAAATGTTTTATTCAAAAACGTTTTTTCACTCCAAAAACTTAAATAGTTCATGCTGATAAAAGTATCAATATCGCTAAAACAAACTATACTATTATTATCATAATCTTTAAAAAAAGCTAACCCCAAATTCTTTGCTTTTTTAAGATTAAATTTAAGATCTTCTTTTAGCGAAATTTTATAAATTGACTTTAAAAACTTAGAGTAAGTTGGTCTTCTTTTTTTAATTTCAATATCAAAAACGTCATTAAAATTATCATTAGAATAATAGTCAACTATAACAAGCTCATAATCAGCTCCATATTGAGATAATAAAAATGGTATTGATTGAAGAAAGTGTTCTGTCCTGTTTTTTATTGTAACTACTAATTTTATCATTTTCTATTGTCACAGTAATTTCTAAGGTCACTTAATTGTTTCATGTCCATTGAGCAAATATGAGCCGCTTCAGTATCACTTTGCAGATTATAGTTGATTGTATAGTGTTTTTCAATAATTTTTGCCCCGCGATTTACAGCCTCTTTGCAAGCTTCTAGTCCAACAGTATGATCACTATATCCTGTAATTTTATTGTTAAATAATTTAGGCATAAGGCTTGCAGCTTCTTTAAAATAATGCGGATATTTATAAACGCAATGTAAATACTGAACGTTATCCGCATTCTTGAACGGTAAATTTTCAGAATCTTGCCATTTGCCTAGCGAACAAAATGTAGGCATATTTGTATTTACCATTTCTCTGCAAAGGTCTATATTCATTTCTAGCAAGATACTTGCTATTTTGTTTACTTTAACATTAGATTCTTGGATCCATGTAAATCTTTCCTTGTCAAAAGCTGAGGCAAAAAAATCTATATTGAGATTATCTGCAAAGGATTTAAGATTTAAAAAATTTTCTTTTGTGATGTTTAGATATTCCCATTTTTGCCTATCTTCACCTGGCATTTTATATGTGTCATAAAGCTGTACTTTAACTGCGTCAGCTCCAGCAATTTTGCTTTGTAAAATCATTTGCTCGGCTCTTCTAATAGAACCTCCCCATTGGCCACAAATTTCTGATATTATATAAACTTCATTCATTTCTTTAATTTTATAATTCCTTGTTTTTGCAGAATTTTTAAATAATCAATACAATCTTCAAAATTTATATTAATTTTTTCACAAATATCTAAAACTGTATTGCTTCCATCAGTATAGCTTATTACATTTACTATGTCAAGAACTTTTTGCCGCATCTTTTTATTATTACCAGTATGTCTCTTTTCCCAATTTTTAGGATGTATTCCTCTATCTTTTAATTTAGGTTCACAGATTATTTTATTTTTATATATCAAGTTTTTTTCAAGTAGTACAATGCATTTTTTTAATATATCAAATGATCCATTTAAGCCTTCGGCACTTACAAAGTCTAGATTATCTAAAGAAGTGTGATATTCTGAATATGTTCCATATTTTGACCTCATGATTGAACATACTGGTAAATCGACTAGTGGGTGGCAATATTGTCTTTCGTCAGACCCTCGTTGTAAATAAGAGTAAGAGTTATAACTTTTTGTAAAGTTATCTAGAACATGCCTTGCAACTCTATCACAAAGAGTATTGCCTTTTCTTGACTCTAAAAAAGAATAATTTAAATTATCGCCCACACATGTAATTACAAATCCCGCAATGGTATTTTTTTTCATCTTTTTAAGATGTTTACTTAAATATACTATTGGTCCAAGTGTTTCTGGTAGAAATAAAATTCTATATGTATATTTTCTATTTTTTAATTTTAGTAGCCACTTTGCCAAAAATGTTGTTACGGCAATACCAGAACACTCATTATTGCCCATAGATGGATGGCAAATATATGTTGATAGTAATATTTCTTTTTTACTTTTTCCTGGTATGATAAGCTCGCCATAATCTAAATAACCATTTTTGTGTGTGCTGTCGATATAAACTTGGTAACTGTCATCATTTAGTTTTTTTAAGTCTTCATGTTTTATACAAAATCCCCATTTATCTTCATAGTATGACGTAATGTATGGAATAGCATTTGGCTTATCTTCTATTGAATATAAATGTTCTTTTAGCTCTTTTTTAGATACAGTTTTATTTATGGCAGTTGAGTAGCCTACTAAATGCAAGTTGTTATCTTTAAAATCTATAACCTTATGACCTTTTTGATCTTTAACGTAAGCGTCTTTGATTTTCCATTCTTTGGGAACTGTCCAATCATAAGCTTTATATCCACTTTTTACAGATTTTATT
>Ga0163111_10000429_pt1 | contig 25142 bp, 27 predicted proteins | sample CRUFie1St18metaG_FD_109645 | JGI IMG/M metagenome (GOLD analysis project Ga0163111, IMG submission 109645) | Marine microbial communities from the Costa Rica Dome - CRUD Field 142mm St18 metaG | ecosystem: Environmental > Aquatic > Marine > Oceanic > Photic zone | place: Costa Rica: the Eastern... | reverse complement strand
GTATGAGAAAATCTTTCTCCAAGGGTGTTAACCAAGATCGCATCCAATCGATCAATACTCTCTCGATGTGCCTTTAATAATTCAGCTGCTCGCTTAACTGAGTCAGTCATCTTATCTCCCATCCAATTATATCAATAAAATTCATGATTAAGTTCAAATGATTTACTTCTTCTTACCAAAACCTGAAAGGCCTGGTGGCAAACCACCCCCTAGACCAGGAAACCCACCTTTACCACTTGTCAATTGTTTTGCCGCTGCTTCCAAAGCTTTTGGGTCCATGCTATTGGGATCTAATCCGTCTGGCATTGTGGGTTGACCACCTTTGCCAAACATTCCTTTAATAGCCTGCTTAAGCATTCCTCCCTTACCCATTTTTTTCATCATGTCAGACATCTGCCTGTGCATTTTAATTAACTTATTTAGCTCTGACACCTCTTGTCCAGCACCAGCAGCTATCCTTTTTTTGCGGCTAGCCTGAAGAATTTGAGGAACTGCTCTTTCCCTTTTAGTCATCGACTGTATTAAAGCTATTTGTCTCTTGATCATCTTATCATCAAACCCGGCTTCCTCTACTTTCTTTGCCATTTTTCCCATACCTGGCATCATACCCATGACACCTTCCATGCCACCCATCTTCATCATCTGTTCAAGCTGAGATTTAAGGTCATTCATTGAGAATTGACCCTTTTGAAATCTCTTCAACATTTTTTCTTGCTGTTCAGCTTCAATAGTATCTTGAGCTTTCTCGACTAAGGAAACAATGTCTCCCATGCCCAAAATACGACCTGCTACTCGCTCAGGATGGAACTCTTCTAGAGCATCCATCTTTTCTCCAAGGCCAACAAACTTAATTGGCTGCCCTGTCACGGCCCTCATTGAAAGTGCCGCACCTCCTCGGCCGTCACCATCCATTCTGGTCAATACAACGCCAGAAATACCTATTTTTCCATTAAATTCTTCTGCGACGTTTACGGCATCCTGTCCAGTTAGACCATCTACTACCAATATCGTTTCACGTGGTTTAGCTATATCCCTGACTGATTGCACTTCATCCATCAAAACTTCGTCGATATGCAACCGGCCAGCCGTATCTAAAATAAAGACGTCATAGCCACCTAATGTCGCTTGTTGTTTAGCTCTTTTTGCAATTTCGACTGGTTTTTGACCCTTAACGATTGGTAAAGTATCAACTCCAACCTGCATGCCTAAGATAGCCAACTGTTCCATTGCGGCTGGTCGGTTAACATCGAGTGAGGCCATTAGCACCCGCTTACTATTTTTTTCTTTCAGACGTTTTGCTAATTTTGCAGAAGTAGTCGTTTTTCCTGAACCCTGCAAACCCACCATTAAAATTGGGGCTGGTGGGTTATCAACCTTTAATTGACCAGGCTCTTTATTATCTCCAGAAAGTACACTGACCAATTCATCATGAACTATTTTTACAACTTGTTGACCCGGAGTAACCGATTTTGTCACCTCACGTCCCGTGGCCTTATCTTGAACAGCTTTAATAAAATCCCGTACAATTGGTAAAGGAACATCAGCTTCGAGCAAGGCAACACGCACCTCTCTCAAAGCTGTTTTTACATTATCTTCAGATAACGCTCCTTGCTTAGTAAGCTTATCAAAAACACCTGAAAGGCGCTGAGATAAATTTTCAAACATTTCGTAAAGCCCTCCTTAAAAATTGATAAACCTACTTTAAACTCTCTTTAACAAAACGACAAACGCACCCGTGGGCGATACTCGCTGACGGATGGCGATCTTAACTTCATATCAAGACCAGAAGTCATAATGCTTCCATGATTAAGGATGTTCCGCTACCATCAAGCTTGAACCAAGTCAAGTATCTTCAATTTAAACTAACATCTCCCAAATCCATAAATTCATAAGTTAATCTTGAAAATTAATCCATTTTTGATGCAAAAATGGATTAATTTAACAAATGTCAATTTATCGGCTTATTTTTAGTAACTACACATTTACCTCTACCAATTCCTTTTCCCTATCGAGAAACTTATACTCCATCTTTATCGTTCGAAATAATTCGTTTACATTGTCAAAGACATCCTGTGGGTTAAAATATGCACACGAGTAAACGTCCAATTGCATTAAACCTGGACTGGTCTCTTCCCATATATGCAAAGCAATATGACTAGTTTCTATAATAGCAACTGATGTCATCCCTTTATTCCCGGCTTCACTAACGTAAGTTGTGTAAGGTCCAGCTAAAAGTTTCATATCTATTTTTTTGATAAGACTTCTTATCCAATCTGAAATTTTATTTAAATCTTCTTCTTTTGGGCACCATCCAATATCAGCCCTAACAATTAGATGTTTATGTTGTTGAGTCATTATTACCTCCTTAAAAAGAGGCATTCATCGCAGGGAATACCATTACCTGGACATTCATTAGCAGAGAATAACTATCTGGATTATCTACCTCTACCTAACAATAATTTTAAGTCAACATTTCTTTATCAATAAGGATTTCCAACGCGTCCAAATCAATATTTTCAAACTGACCAAACCCTTCCATCCAAATACTAGCACTCTTCAAACCACTGGGGTCCAACTTGCACCAATTCACTCGACCTCTCCTCTCTTGAATAATTAAACCCGCTCGAGATAAAATTATTAAGTGCTTTGATATCGCAGCCAAAGAAATTTCAAATGGTTCAGCGACGTCAGTCACAGCCATATCGTCTTCTAGAAGCATAATTAAAATTTCTCGCCGCGTTTTATCTCCTAACGCGTGAAAAATTAAGTCAAGTTCATGTTCCATGCATTACGTTTCCAAAATTATCTCTTAACAAAATTAGGTAAAAAAATATAAATCCAAATATTTTTCATAAAAATGGACATTACTACGATAAAAACTTTCCAGCAATATAATACTCAACCAAATGGTTGAACATACCGCGGCCAACTTAAAATTTAAAAATTCAAAAAATTATAAGTGCGACATTCTGTATTATTTTAAAAAATACCATATAATCAGTATGTTATCTTTCAATAATGCAAACACTTTTAATTGACTCTTTTAACAAGCATAACTATTTTGCCCGCAACGCCCCGAGGAGGCTATTTCAATGTCTGAAGGACCTGACAAAAAAAGTCTGGACCAACTAAGTCAAAGAATAGCTATTGCAAAAAAAGCAGGGAAGAAAGACTCCCCGGGACAACATCATGAAGCCGAGGTTCAATCAGCTTGGCGGATGGTGATTGAGCTTGTGACCGGAATGGTTGTGGGTTTTGGCATTGGATACGGATTGGATTATATTTTTAATACTCTTCCAATTTTTCTGGTGACATTTACATTATTAGGATTTGCCGCTGGCGTTAGAATTATGATGCAGACAGCTAAGGATCTTCAAAAGACCAATATGAATACTCGTAGCGATAAAATCGCTAACGAATAGAGGAAAAAGTTTGATGGCGGCAGAATCGGAAAGTTCATTTAACATTCACCCAATGGATCAGTTTGTGATTAAGCCGCTGTTTGGGGGTGAGCTAGCATGGTACAGCGTAACGAATGTTACACTTTGGATGGGTATCACTGTGTTAGCAGTTATCGCACTTTTAGTTGTCGGGACAAGAGGCAGAGCAGTTGTTCCAAGCCGTAGCCAATCTATTGCCGAAATTATCTATGGTTTTGTCCATAAAATGGTCGAGGACATCGCTGGAAAAGAAGGGCTCAAATATTTTCCTTACATAATGACTCTTTTCATTTTTATTGTCTTGGCAAACCTACTTGGGCTTTTGCCAAAATCATTTACAACCACAAGTCATATCGCAGTAACTGCAACTATGGCACTTGCGGTGTTTATCTTTGTAACATTACTTGGTTTCATTAAAAATGGTACAAAGTTTTTAAGCTTGTTTTGGATTGCCTCAGCACCGCTGCCATTAAGACCAATATTAGCAATCATTGAAATAATATCATATTTCGTTAGACCAATTAGTCACTCTATAAGATTAGCAGGTAATATGATGGCAGGTCATGCTGTGATTAAAGTCTTTGCTGGGTTTGCCGGTGCAATGGGATTTGGGGCCGTTTTTCCAATAGTAGGAATTATGGCAGTTTATGGGTTAGAAATGCTTGTTACAGTTATTCAAGCCTATGTATTTACAATATTAACCTGTGTTTATCTCAACGATGCTTTGCATCCGGAGCACTAAATAGAATTAAATTTTAGCCATTCTAAAATAAAGGAGAAAAAAATGGCAGATGTATCAATGGGTCCAGACCTTATTCAAATGGGAGCATATATTGGCGCAGGTCTTGCCTGTACTGGTATGGGTGGTGCAGCAATCGGTGTTGGTCACGTAGTAGGAAATTATTTGTCAGGTGCCTTACGCAATCCTTCCGCCGCGGCCGGACAAACTGCAACCATGTTTATTGGTATCGCATTTTCTGAAGCGCTAGGGATCTTTTCATTCCTTGTAGCTTTACTACTCATGTTCGCCGTCTAATAAAAAATGCTAATGCATAAGTAGTAATTGTGCATTAGCAGTTCAGTATTAAACCCTGAACATTAAATTTATATACGGAGGGTGCTATGGCATCTGAAACAACAGCGAATACGACAGAGCACGCAGTAGGTATGCCTCAACTAGATATTGGGACATTTTCTAATCAAATCTTTTGGTTGGTCATCACGCTTGTGATCATTTATTTTGTTTTGAGCAGAATAGCATTACCTCGGATAGCTTCAGTCCTCTCAGACAGACAAATGACTATTAGTAGCGACATCGCTAAAGCTGAAGAGCTTAAGCAAGCTGCCGTTGATGCCGAAATTGCGTATAACTCAGCTCTGTCAAAAGCAAGATCAGAAGCACAGGCAATAATTGAAGAAGCCAAATCTGATATTAAACATGAGTTAGAGGAAGCTACCAAAAAGGCTGACATAGAGATAGCAGAAAAGGCAAAAGAATCTGAAAAAGCAATTTTTGAGATTCGCAAAGGCTCTTTAAAAGCGGTGGAAGAAGTAGCAAACGATGTATCTCAAACTATATTAGAAAAATTAATGCCAAATTTAAATGACAAGAAAACGATAAAAAAGGCGGTTTCAGACCGGATCAAAGGTTAAATTATGAAAAAGTTTTTATTGGCCATAGTACTAATAATTCCATCTCCAAGCTTCGCGGCAAGTGGCCCTTTTTTCTCATTAAATAACACCGATTTTGTTGTAACTGTGGCATTTCTACTTTTTGTAGCGGTTCTTCTTTACCTGAAAGTACCCTCAATTGTAACTAAGATGCTTGACGATCGCTCAAAAGGCATTCAATCCGAATTAGACGAAGCTCGATCACTAAGAGAAGAGGCGCAGTCATTATTAGCTTCCTATGAACGAAAACAACAGGAAATCTCAGAACAATCTGAACGTATAATTTCAAATGCAAAAGATGAAGCTGCGGCTGCAGCCGAACAAGCAAAAAAAGATTTAAGCGTATCAATTGAACGAAGGATAGCAGCTGCGAATGACCAAATTAGCTCAGCTCAAGCGGCAGCTCTTCGAGAAGTTCGTAACAAAGCAATCACCATTGCAATATCAGCTGTAGAAGAGGTCATATCTTCAAATATAGATTCCAAGCAACGCTCTGAATTGATCGATAGTGCAGTCAAGGAAGTGGAAGAAAAATTACATTAACAACTAATCTAACACTTTACAGTTTAAACTTTCAAATTGTGCATTCTCTCGAGCAATAAGGGCAATCTTTCGATCAAGACCCCAATGATACCCACCTATATCACCATTTTTTCGTAGCACCCTGTGGCATGGTATCAACCAGCCTATTGGATTTTTGCCGATAGCTGTACCAACTGCTCTAACAGCATTCTTATTATTTATTGCATTTGCCACATTAGAATAAGTTGTTACATAGCCCAACGGAATGTTTAGCAAAGCTTCCCACACTTTAATTTGAAATGGCGCACCCAATAAGTAAATGTTTATAGAGCCTTCATTAGAGATCAAAGAATTGATCGAACCTTCTAGCTTTGATTTATCTTCAATATAAACTGCATTTGGCCACCTATTTTTATAATCTTGCAAAACCTCTTCTTCATCATTAGCCCCACTAAAGCCTAAACCACATAAGCCTCTATCAGTTGCTAACGCTAATAATTTTCCAAAGGGACTATTAAACCAAGACCAACTAATAATAAGCCCTTCGCCTTTTTTTACGTATTCACCTGGGGTCATTGCCTCCCATTTTATAAATAGATCGTGCAACCTACTCCCTCCAGATAGTCCTGACATTAGAGATGCGTCTAGTACACTATGTCTTTTTCTCAATAATTCTTTTGAAAATCCAAGTGTCAAATATTGTTGATAGGCCTTTGGAGATATGCCCACCCACTCACTAAATAACCTTTGAAAATGATATGGCGACATCCCCACATAATTCGCGATCTCTTCAAGTTTTGGTTGCTCATTAATTGAGGAAGTTATATATGAAATCGCACGAGTTATAATTGGATAATGATACGTTTGAACCATGATTCCTCCCTTTGTTATACGTAAACACAGATGCCAACAAATAAGAAACCCGAAACTTGCTATAAATCTTAATATCGGGTTTTCGGTGAGTTAGGCCTTAAGGATAAAATATGAAAAAAAAATATCAAGTCACAGGTATCGGCAACGCAATGGTGGATATTTTATGTTATGAAAACGAAGAGTTTCTGGATGAAAACAGGATTAATAAAGGGGTAATGCAATTAATTGATATTAAAAGAGCCAAACACTTACATGATATAATAAAGGTCTCAAAAAAAGTCAGTGGTGGATCAGCGGCTAATACCATAGCAGGAATAGCAAAGTTGGGAGGATCAACAACTTATATTGGCAAAGTAAAAGATGATGATCTGGGTAATATCTTTGTTAAAGATTTGAGAGAACAAGGGGTTATTTATAATACACCATTAGCAGATAAAATAGCTAATGACCAAACTGGTCGCTGTACAATTATAGTAACACCAGATGGTGAAAGAACTATGAATACATATCTAGGTGTCACTGAATATCTAGAACCATCAGATATTGACGAAACTCAAATTATGAGTTCGGAATGGATATACTTGGAAGGTTATCGATTTGATGGACCCAAAAGCCATGAAGCTTTCAACAAAGCTATCAATATATCAAAGACACACAATGGCAGAGTATCCCTAACATTATCTGACCCTTTTTGTGTAGAACGTCATAGAGAAGCTTTTAAGACTTTAATAAAATCAAATACTGATCTTTTATTTTGCAACGAATTTGAATTGAAAGCTTTATATCAAACAGAAGACCTTAACACAGCATTAGAACTTGGAACAAAAGAAGTTGATATTCTAGCATGCACAGCTGCTGAAAAAGGCGCCTACATAATGCAGAACAATGAGAAAACACATGTGCCCGCAATCCCAACAAAAATAGTAGATGCTACTGGTGCTGGCGATATGTTCGCAGCTGGGTTTCTCTGGGGGTTGGTGGAAGGTTACGATATAAAAATATGTGGTCAAATGGGCTGCATTGCGGCTGCCGAAATTATCAGCCACTTAGGCGCTAGAGCTGAAAAGAATCTGAAGTCATTATTCAAAGAGCATCGTATTATCTAGGTTTCGCGCCGGTCGATAACCCTCACCGCTTTTCCTTGTGATCTAGGCACTCCATCAGTTTTGTGAACAATTACATCGACTGTAACTCCAACGCTTCCCTTGATTTTTTCCTTAAGCCTCTGACTCGATATAGACCGTTCTTCTTCAGTTTCTTTTCCTACCACACATTCTGTATGCACAAGCATTTTATCCATTCTTTGATCTTTAATTATCTCGATTTGAAAGTGTGGAGATAAAGTTTCGACATTTAATAATTGCTCTTCAATCTGAGTTGGAAATATGTTTACTCCTCTCAAGATGATCATGTCATCCGAGCGCCCAGTCACTTTTTCCATTCTCCTCATTGAGCGAGCAGTGCCAGGCAATAATCTTGTTAAATCTCTGGTTCGATATCTTATTATTGGCATGCCCTCTTTTGTAAGGGTAGTAAAAACCAATTCTCCAATTTCTCCATCAATTTTTGGTTTATTTGATTTTAAATCAATAATCTCTGGATAAAAATGATCCTCCCAAATATGCAAACCATCTTTAGTTTCTACACATTCGTTTGCCACGCCAGGCCCCATAACCTCAGATAACCCATAGATATCAACAGCATGCATATTAAAAGAATTTTCAACTTCTTTTCGCATAGCATTTGTCCAAGGCTCAGCTCCAAATATACCAACTTCAAGGCAACTCTCACGGGGATCCCTTCCTTGCGCCTTATATTCATCTAATATCGAAAGCATATATGAGGGGGTCACCATAATTGTTGTTGCTTTGAAATCTTCAATTAATGTAACCTGACGTTGAGTCATTCCTCCTGAAATTGGCACAATAGTGCAGCCTAATTTTTCCGCACCATAATGAGCGCCAAGTCCACCAGTGAATAACCCGTATCCATAAGCGACATGCACAGTATCCCCAGGCTTGGTGCCACTTGCACGCATTGACCGTGCAACTAATTCAGCCCATCGATCGATATCACCTTTTGTATAACCAACAACTGTGGGTTTTCCGGTTGTACCTGAAGAAGCATGGATTCGAGATATTTGGTTTTGTGGAACTGCAAAAAGATCAAAAGGATAATTATCACGTAAATCCTTCTTTTCCGTAAATGGAAATTTAGAAATATCAGATAATGACTTTAGATCAGATGGATGAATGCCGATAGCATCAAATTTACTCTTGTAAAAACCGACATTCTTATAGGCATGGTCTAGAGTCCAACGCATCCTTTTTAATTGTAAATCTGAAATCTCGTCCCGACTAGCAATCTCTATTGGGTCTAAACTATCCCGGCTTGGCGTCAAATCCTTCATTCAACTTCCTCATCAAAATGTTTTCCTCTCAATGTTCGAGAACATCCTCGCATTTCAGCGATCACGCGACCCCTCAAACCAATAACACGGACATCATAAATACCGGTTCGCTGCCTTTTATTAATCTCTTTTGCTGAAGCAACTAAAAGCTCTCCAACCTCTGCTGTTTCTAAAAAATTTATGGTATTAAATTGTGCAACTGTTAATTGATTATAACTATTACACGCAAATGCGAATGCACTGTCCGCTAAAGTAAAAATGTACCCACCATGGCAAATGTTGTGGCCATTTAAATGATAGTTCTCCACTTTCATCGACATTTTTGCATATCCAGGTCCGACTTCATCTAAAGTGATTCCTACATGCTTAGTTGCATAGTCATTTTTTAACATTAATTCAGCACATTTTATTGCGCGCTCATGAGCATTCATCACGTATCCACCTTTTCCAAAAGTATTTACAAATGTTACAAAGTAGTCAATATTTAAAAAACTTCGTAACACGGATAATTTAATGAGTACGCTGGATACCAGCCATTTCGATTTAAACAATTTACCAAACGGGTTTTATAAAGATCCTTTTAAATATTACTCAAGTTTAAGACAAACTGAACCCGTAAAATTTTTACCAGACAATTCTGTTTTGATTAGCTCATGGCAAGATTTAAATACTATTTACAGAGACACTCAAAATTTTAAGTCTGATAAAAAAATAAGTTTTGGTGAAAAATTTGGTAACACACCACTTTTTGAACATCATACAACATCATTGGTTTTTAATGATCCTCCTCTTCACTCACGCGTACGTAAAATAATGACGGGAGCAATGAACCCAAAAGCAGTAGCATTAATGGAACCAGGTCTAGAGATATTGGTTAAAAATTTACTTGGTGAGATGAATGAAGAAGCAAATTTAATCGAAGAGTTTGCTATGAAGATTCCAGTCGAGGTAATCGGAAATCTATTTAATATTCCACGATCCTTAAGAAGCCCATTAAGAGATTGGTCTTTGTCCATCCTTGGCGCTTTAGAGCCAACGCCCACAAAGCAGGAGCTCGAAAAGGGGAATAATGCTGTTTTAGAGTTCAAAGAATTCTTAAAAAAAATCACGGATGAAAGAAGACGAAATCCAGGTGATCCTGATACAGATGTGCTTACTCGAATGATAATTGCCGAAGAAAGCAATCTCAGCGAAACCGAACTATTACAAAATTGTATTTTTATACTCAATGCTGGTCACGAAACCACAACTAATCTGATCGGAAATGCACTTTGGGCTCTAAGCATTTATCCGATAGCAAGAAAAACTCTAATTGAAAATCCAGCAATTTTAAACTCAGCAATTGATGAGTTTTTGCGATTTTTATCTCCCAACCAATTTGGAAATAGAGAAACAGCATTTGAAGTTTCCCTATCAGGAAAAAAAATCCCAAAAAATACAAATTTACACCTTTGTATAGGTGCGGCAAACAGGGATCCATTGCAATTTAAAGATCCTGAAGAATTAATAATTGATAGAACCCCAAATAGACATTTAGCATTTGCTGGAGGAGCGCATCATTGTGTTGGTTTTTCTTTAGCAAAAATGGAGGCTCGTATTGCAATTGGAATGTTTTTAAGAAATTTTCCTAAATACAATTTAATTTCTAAGCCACGTTGGAGCAGAAGAATACGTTTCAGAGGTTTAACTCATTTACATGCAAGATTGGAAAGTTAATGAATATTGAAAGTTATGCTTTAGAAAAATGGCACAGCCCTCAAGGGGATACAAAAACATTGTATGCCAGTGCTAGTGGTTCACCAATCGGTACCATCGGCTCCTCATTAGACACAGAAAAAATGATTCATCATGCAAAAACAGTTGGTGGTGAGAATCTTCGCCAAATGGGATTTCACGAACGCGCTAAGATACTAAAAGCATTAGCTAATTATTTATCTGACAGAAAAGAAGAGCTGTATAAATTAAACCCCCTGACAGGCGCAACACGAAAAGATGGATGGATCGATATAGACGGAGGCATAGGTACCGTAAGAGTCTATGCGTCCAAAGGTCGTAAAGAGATGCCAGATGGAAAAGTTTACGTGGATGGAGCAATTGAACAGTTATCTCGGAAAGGTTCTTTTCTTGGCCAACATATTCACGTACCCAAACAAGGGGTTGCTGTTCACATCAATGCTTTTAACTTCCCAGTATGGGGAATGCTAGAGAAGCTAAGTCAAAGCTTTCTTGCTGGAATGCCAACCATAATAAAACCTGCCAGTGATACAGCTTATCTCGCTGAAGCATGTTTTAGGATACTGATTGAAAGTAATTTACTACCAAAAGGGTCAGTTCAATTTATTGCTGGCGGAACAGGAAGTTTATTAAACCAATTGAGTGTGCAGGATGTGGTTTCATTTACTGGATCAAAGAAAACAGCCGAGTTATTAAAATCTTATACAAATCTAATAGAAAATTCTGTTAAATTCATTTCTGAGCAAGATAGCTTAAATGCCTCGATACTAGGACTTGATGCCAAATTAGGCTCCCCAGAATTTGACTTATTTATAAAAGAAGCATTATCAGAAATTACCACCAAAGCTGGCCAAAAGTGTACCGCTATGCGACGACTAATTGTTCCATCTCATTCCTTTCGAGATGTTAGTGAAGCCTTGAAAGAACATCTATCAAACATAGAAATTGGCGACCCTCAAAATACAGAAACAGAAATGGGGTCTCTTGTCTCAGAAAGTCAGAAAAGAGAAATCTTAGATATTACAGAAAAAATGGCAGCAGAGAATAAATTGATTTTTAAACGTGAAGTCCCCACTGAAGGTGCATTTTTTAGTCCCCATTTATATCACTGCGAAACTGCCCTAGAAGGTGGGATAGTACATGATATCGAAGCGTTTGGTCCAGTTGCAACAATAATGACTTACGAATGTCAAAAGGAAGCCAGTAAGCTCGTTAAATTAGGAGGAGGTAGCCTAGTATCATCAATTTTTACTGCCGATTCTCAGTTTGCAACTGAAATTGTTACAGATGTAGCGGCTTGGAATGGGAGGATATATATAAATAATAGAGATAGTTGTGATGAAGCTACTGGACATGGATCACCACTTCCACACCTGACTCATGGAGGGCCTGGCAGAGCGGGCGGTGGTGAAGAACAGGGAGGCATTAGAGGCGTTAAGCACTATATGCAAAGAACATCAATACAAGGAAGTCCTGAGGTATTAACTAAAATAAGGAACCAATGGGTACCCGGTGCAAAAACTTATATTAAAAAGCCACATCCTTTCTCGCGATCTTTTAATGAGCTTTCAATTGGTGAGACACTATGGACAAATTACCGAACTATATCTCTAGACGATATAGAGCATTTTGCTAATTTTACTGGAGATACATTTTATGCACATATGAATGAAGCAGCGGCTAAGGCAAATCCTTTTTTTCCTGGTAGGGTTGCACATGGATATCTATTGTTGAGTTTTGCTGCTGGTTTGTTTGTTTTGGCAGATGAGGGGCCTGTACTAGCAAATACTGGCATTGAACACTTAAGTTTCCAAAAGCCTGTAGCCCCAAATGATAAAATAAAAGTCCGATTGACTGTTGGGCGAAAAACAAAACGGACCGATACATATGGTGAAGTCAAATGGGATGTCGTTATCTTTAATCAAAACGATGAGCAAGTTGCTGAATATGGATTATTAACAATGGTAAAATATGAACATTGAAATTGAACCACTACTAACGCATTTGCATAACCAAGGAAGATTAAGAGTATGGTCACTAATTATTACTTTTTTTGGTGACAGCATCTTAGAGAAGGGTGGTGAAGTAGAAGCATCACGAATTAAAGCCCTAATGCAAGCTATGAATATTGAAGCTGGAACACTAAGAACCGCTTTATCACGGCTCACAAATGATAATTGGTTGGAAAGATATAAAATTGGCAAAAGTACGATCTATCGCCTTAGTGATAAGGGCTTGAAAGAATTTGGACCTGCTTCTGAATTAATTTACTCCGCTCCAAACTCAAATGTTGAAACAAAATGGCGCGTAGTTATAAATCCAAGATCTGAAAATGATAATTCAGGCTTTTTACTCCACCCAGGTGTTTCTATCTTACCGATAACAGAAAAACTGCCCAAAAACTCACTAGTGTTTGATGGCACGATAAATAGATTATCAGATGAGGTCTGTTATCAATTACTCCCTAATGGTTATGTTGAAGAAATTAATCAATTAATCGAGCTTTTCTTGCAAATAGAAGTTAAGAATTTAAATGCTCTTCAAGCAATGATAACAAGAACACTGCTTATTCATAATTGGCGAAAAATTGTTTTAAAATTTCCTGAAGTTCCAAAAGAATTTACGCCAAAGAAATGGAAAGGTTACAATGTCAGATTAACCATTAAAACACTATATGAAGACCTGACACCTCTTGCTGAAAACTGGCTAAACATGTCTATTGAAAAGTCCTTAATTAATTTTTCAGCTTTTGAGACACCAACGCGTTTCTGAAACAAGTAGAGTTGATCAACTCAAATGTCTAAGAAAGCAAATGTGCAGGTGGCTGTTGCGGCTAGTTTTCCTGAGCTGTTTTTAAAACTTGATTGAACCACAGCCATTTTTCTTCCACTTGATAAAACTTTAACCTTTATCTCAATTCCATCATTCATCAATGGACGCATAAAATGAGACGTCATATCCACAGTAGTACAATTTCGAAATTTCTTATTAAAACCCATTAAGGCTAATACGGAACAAGTATCAGCAGCAGATGCGATCGCCTGACCGCAAACAACTGGGGGGCCTTCGCCACCCCCCCTAACTAGATTATCATTTTCTGGTAAATAAAATTCAAACTTTTCATTATTGATTGCTCTAACTTCAAGTCTCAATTCCTGAATCCAGGGTGCAAAAATATTTTGCAATAGCTCTTGGAGGTCCGCTTTTGTTATTATATCCATAATTTTTCTCAAATCTGTTACAAAAATGATTGAAATTAAATTTTTTGTAACATATAGTATGAAAAAAAACAACGGAATGTTACTATGTATTCTCAAGGCCTTATAGAGTCAGATAATGAAAATGAAGAAACTCAGGAATTTCTTGATGCCTTTCAGGCAAGAATCGATGCTGAAGAGAAAATAGAACCAAACGATCAAATGCCTAGAGCATATCGAAAAATGCTAATCAGACAAATTTCTCAACATGCCCATTCAGAAATTGTCGGTATGCTACCTGAGGGGAATTGGATCACTAGAGCACCATCATTAAGGCGAAAAGCAGCACTTTTGGCTAAGGTACAAGATGAAGGGGGACATGGTTTGTATCTTTATTCTGCAGCGGAAACCCTTGGAGTATCGCGTGAGGAGTTAACTGAACAATTGGTTAATGGGCAAGCAAAATTCTCATCCATTTTTAATTATCCAACATTATCGTGGGCAGATATCGGCGCTATTGGTTGGTTAGTCGATGGTGCAGCTATAATGAATCAAATTCCTTTATGTAGATGCTCTTACGGTCCATATGCCAGAGCCATGATACGCGTTTGCAAAGAAGAAAGTTTTCATCAGCGACAAGGTTATGAGTTGATGATGACCTTAGCGAGAGGCACAGCTGAACAAAAACAAATGGCACAAGATGCATTAAACAGATGGTGGTGGCCTAGTATTATGATGTTTGGACCACATGACGAAGATAGTACACATTCAGATCAATCAATGCGCTGGAAAATCAAAAGGTTCACAAATGATGAACTAAGATTGAAATTTATTAATGCTACTGTTCCACAAGCAGAATTTATTGATTTGGAAATTCCAGATAAAGATCTGAAATGGAATAAAAGCAAAAAAAGCTACGAACATGGACCCATCGATTGGAATGAATTTTGGAACGTAGTAAAAGGTAATGGCCCAATGGCACGTGATAGAGTAGCGGCTCGTAAACAAGCTTGGGATGAAGGCGAGTGGGTACGTAATGCAGCGCTCGCTTATTCAGAAAAACATCACTCGGAGAAATTTGCAGCCGAATAAACTAAATACTAATTTAATTTGGAAACAACATGACGAAAACAATGCCTCTATGGGAAGTGTTTATCAGACCAAGGAATGGCTTGAGCCACAAACATGTAGGAAGCCTTCACGCAAGTGATAAAACAATGGCTATAAATGCTGCCCGAGATGTCTATACAAGAAGGGGTGAAGGTACTTCAATTTGGGTGATTCCCTCCACGTTAATCACTGCTTCTGATCCAAGTAAAGACGAAGAAAACTTTGAACCTTCAGAAAATAAAATTTACAGACACCCAACTTTTTATGACATTCCAGACGATATAGGACATATGTAATGTCAAAAATTCTAACCAAAGCGTTATTAGAATTAGCGGACGATCACTTAATTTTAGGGCATAGATTATCTGAATGGTGTGGTCATGCACCACTATTAGAAGAAGACTTAGCATTACCCAATATGGGTTTAGACCTGATTGGAACAGCGCGATCTTTATATACCTATGCCTGCCAGGTTGAAGATAAAAATAAATCTGAAGATGATTTTGCGTTCCTTAGAAACGAACGTGAATATGTTAATTGCCTACTTGTTGAAAGACCAAATTTTAATTTTGCTCATACCATTTTAAAACAATTATATTTCTCCGTATTTATGGAATTGTATTGGGCCGCTGCCTTAAATTCAGATGATGAAATGTTGGTCGGTATAGCCGGGAAAGCAAAAAAAGAAATGGCTTACCACGTGCGCCACTCTGGCGAATGGACGGTACGATTAGGCGATGGCACCTCAGTAAGTAATAAAAAAATGCTGCAAGCAGTCAACGCACTGCACCTTTATACAAATGAGCTTTTCATAAATACTGAAAATTCTGAAACTTATATTAGTAAGAATATATTACCAGACAGGACTTCCCTTAAGGCCAATTGGCAGAAAAAAATAAAAACTATATTTAAACAAGCTTTCATCACGTATCCAAATAATAATGATGAATTACTAGGGGGCAGGGTAGGTCTACATGGCGAAGAATTAGGTCACCTTTTAGCTTCGATGCAATCTGTTCATAGACTTCATCCAGGTGCCCAATGGTAACACATACTGTGAGTGAGAGAAATCAAACGGGTATTATTAATGACGATAAATCTTTAGCGTGGGCTACAGCATCTAACGTCCTAGATCCAGAAATTCCCTGTGTGACTGTTGGAGAATTAGGAATAGTAAGAGATATAGAACTAATAGAAGATGAAGTCACAGTATATGTTTCCCCTACATACTCAGGATGCCCTGCAGTTTTGGCTATCGAAATGGCGATTGAAACAGAACTCTTAAAAGTCGGTTTTAGACCAAACATAAAGCGAATATTGTCACCACCATGGACGACAGATTGGATCAGTGATGTTGGGCGAGAAAAACTAAGAAAATTTGGTATTACCCCTCCAGTTAATGCATCATCTAAAATGGGTCTATTTGGTAAGGTAAATGTTGAGTGCCCTAGATGCTCTTCAAACAATACTGAGAAACTTTCAGAATTTGGCTCAACAGCTTGTAAAGCACAATATCGGTGTAAAAATTGCTTAGAGCCCTTTGATTACTTCAAGTGTATTTAGATAAAAATGAACGGGTTTGATACATTAACAGTCAAAAATGTGGAAGAATTAACTCACTCTTCCAGAAGAATAGAGTTTATTATTCCAGATAAGATTATTTCCAAATTTAAATTCCAGCCTGGACAATACATAACTCTAAGAAAGCAATTTGATAATCGCGAAGAGCGCAGATCTTATTCTATTTGCAGCTCAAGTAACGAGCCAATCGCTATTGGCGTTAAACGTGTCGAAGGGGGTTTATTTTCAAATTATATATTTAATGAACTGAAGCCTGGTATGTCTCTTGACGTTATGTCTCCTAAGGGTCGCTTTATTCAAAAAGATGAAAAGAAATTCTTAATGGTTGCTGCAGGATCTGGAATAACACCTATAATGTCAATCATCTCCAGTAATCTTAAATATAATCCTTCATCCAGATTTACTTTAATCTATGGCAATAAAACTACTGACAACATTATGTTTCAAAAGGAATTAGAAAACTTAAAGGACACATTCCTTGAGAAATTAAATGTCATTCATATTTTAAGTAAAGAATCTCAAGAGGTAGAGGTTTTAAACGGACGGATTGATGAAAATAAAATTAAGCTGTTGTTATCAAGAAAAGTAATTGATCTTAATGTGGATGGCGCTTTTATCTGTGGTCCAAATTCTATGATCAACAATGTACGTAATGTTTTAGTGCGAGAAGGATTTAAAATAGAAAAGATTCATTCAGAAAAATTTTACCATGGCAGTCAACCAATCTCAAAACCAAAAATTAAATCTGAAAGTGTTTTAAAATTTAAGGCGAATATCGAAATAATTTTAGATGGCCTAAGAAAGAAATTTCTTTTTGAAAATGAGAACTCAAATATTGTTGATGCTGCGCAATCAAATGGAATAGATGTGCCATTTTCTTGCAAAGGCGGTATGTGCTGCACCTGTAGATGCAAAATCACTAAAGGCGAAGTAACAATGAATGCTAATTACTCACTGGAAGACTGGGAAATAAACTCAGGATTTGTTCTTGCCTGCCAAGCAGTTCCAAAATCTAAGGAAGTAATCCTTGATTTTGATGTGTCATAAAATGAACATGTATCAGTATAAATGAGCCCAAATTTACTTGGGCTCATTTATTAATTGTTTAATTTAATGCTTTATCTGTAATCGCGTGCGACCAAGCGCCAGAAGGTTTCTTAGTAATCACTGGATCAGAACCACCAGTCATCAAACTGTCAACAGTCCGATTAAAATCAGCCTCTGATAATGCGCCATTGCTACCTGCTGTAAGTTTTGCAATTTCACCCATTTGAATAGTGTTGTGCTCAACTGTCTGAGCTCCAGAGTCATCATTATCAACAACAATCTGAGCTGCTTCAGCTTGATTGTTCTCAGCGTATTTCCAACCCTTCATGGAAGCACGAACAAATCGTACCATTTTATCGACGAAAGCAGGATCAGATAAATTCTCTTCTTTTACATAAAGACCATCTTCCAATGTTGCCACACCTTCATCTTCGTATCTAAATACTGTTAATTCTTCAGGCTTCAATCCTTCCGCCAAAACTTGCCAATATTCATTATATGCCATTGCAGAAACGCAATTTGCATCACCCTGAGTCAAAGGTAAAATATCCCAACCTTGTTTAAAAACAGAGATGTCTTGATCAGGCTTCAGACCCAATTTATTCATCCAGCTAAGAAATGGCCACTCATTACCATAATACCATACATAGAGATTCTTACCTTTAAGATCAGCTACAGAATTAACTCCCCTGTCTTTTCGGCATACAAGCATCATCCCTGAGCTTTTGAATGGCTGAGCAATATTAACATTAGCAAAACCTTTTTCTCTAGCAGCTAAGGCAGATGGCATCCAGTCTACAGCGACATCAGCTCCACCTCCAGCAAGAACACTCATTGGGCCAATATCAGGACCACCTGGATTAATTGTTACATTCAATCCTTCAGCTTCATAAAAACCTTTATCTTGCGCAACATAATAACCCGCAAATTGAGTCTGAGTAACCCACTTTAACTGAATGGTAACATCATCCGCTGCACTTGCTATTGTGGCGTTAAGGGCAACAATAGCGCCAACAATAAAACTAACAACTTTCTTCATCTTTTTCTCCCTGGTTAGGTGCTCCGTTGCACCTGTTTCAGTATTAACTAGTGACCAAAGTCACTCCCTTTTAAAGAGTGCAAGACACTCTAACTTTCAACTCGCTTGCAAATTGCTTCCGAGTGAATCTATTCTGACATTCAAACATTTAATGCTACAGAATACCATAATTTTTTCTGATTTTACACGTTGTTGATAATAATTACAAAATCTTTCTACTATGGAATATTTTTTAAGTTTTTCCTCTCTGCGAAGGATGCCAAAAAGTTATCCATTTTTCTAACAATACTACTCCACCGTAAAATAAAGAACCTGCCATTGCGGCTACTGTTATTTCAGCCCAAACCATATCAAGCGCAAATCGGGGTGCCTCAGTTGATATTCTAAATCCCATACCTCTAATTGGTGAGCCAAAAAACTCAGCCACTATCGCTCCGATTAAAGCTAAAGTTGTACATATTTTTAATCCATTAAAAATAAATGGCATAGCAGTTGATAGCCTCAACTTCATCATAGTTTGCAAGTAACTAGCATTATAAGTTTGCATTAAATCTCGATGTATCTGATCAGACATTTTCAGTCCTTGTACAGTATTCACCAAAATAGGAAAAAAGACCATTACAGCCACAACAGCTGCTTTCGATTGCCAACCATATCCATACCACATAACAAGAATTGGAGCGATTCCTATTATCGGCATAGCAGCTAAGAAATTACCAATAGGTAATAAGCCCCGTTCTAAAAAATTAAACTTATCAGCTATTAAACTCACTATAAACGCAGCTACACAACCAATCAAATATCCTGATAAAGCTCCTTTTATCGCTGTTTGAACAAAATCTTCCCAAAGGATTGGTATGCTTGACATAAATTTCACATAAATAGCTGAAGGTGGAGGCAAAATTACAGGACTCACATTAAATGTCACTACACATGATTCCCAAATAAATATAATACTTACGCCAAAGAGCACCGGGGGAAATAAACTTAAAAGCCTACTTTCCTTTTGGTGCGAAATCCAAATATTTACTAACCATGCGAGTATCCAGAAAATTATTGCTGCCCAAAAGTACACTATCACATCTCCAATGACATTCTTTTAAGAACAATTTTTTGAATTACACCAATAATTGCAATTAAGGTACCCGCAAGTATCGCTGCTGAAAACAACCCACTCCATATATGTAAAGTATTGCCGAACGTACTCCCAGATAACATTCTAAAGCCTAAACCTCCACCACCACCTGAAGGTAGTTCTCCAACAATTGCACCTACAAGCGATGCCGCCATACCCAACTTTAATGAAGTAAAAAAATAAGGCATTGAACGAGGTGCCCTTAGTTTATGAAGAACCTGAAATTTTGATGCAGACCAGGTTTTCATCTGGTCAATCTCTAATTGGTCTGGACTTTTTAGTCCTTTTACCATTCCAACAACGACTGGGAAGAAAGAAAGATACATAGATATTATCGCTATTGGCATTAAACCACTGAAACCCGCTGACCCTAAAGCAACCACTATCATAGGCGCGATAGCTAATATTGGTATCGTTTGGCTGGTGATAATCCAAGGCATCACACTCATGGCAGTAGCTCTGTTATAAACGATACCGATTGCTAATAAAATTCCCAGACATGTTCCAAATACAAAACCATATATTGTTTCATAAAAGGTTATTAATCCATGATAAACTAGAGAACGTTTTGAAGTAACTTTCTTATTTACTGTAGTGTCCCAAATTTCTTTAGTAACTTGATGAGGAGTTGGAAGTTTTGGCCTTTTTTGTGACCAAGTATTACTGATCAATTCAACCTTCGACAAAGTAATCGAACTTCTTTTGGCTTTATCGTATTCCCATGGAGCATTAAGCACTACAGAAAATCCATACCAGATTATCACAATAAACAAGATAATGCTTACAACTGGTACTACTTTGCCTTCTGACCAAATTAATTTTCTATTATTCATCGGTGTGACCGGCACGCAGACCTTCTCTAACTCTTTGAGAAATCTCTATAAACTCTTTAGAATCCCGTATTTCGAGAGGCCTCTCACTTGGTAAGTTACTATCAATTACATCAATTATTCTTCCAGGCCTTGGTGACATGACAACAATTTTTGTTGATAAATACACGGCTTCAGGAATCGAGTGAGTAACAAAGCAGATTGTTTTATTTGTGGAATCCCATAACTTTAACAATTGTTCATTTAAGTGATCTCTAACAATCTCATCTAGAGCACCAAATGGTTCATCCATAAATAAAATGTCCGCATCAAAAGCCAAAGCTCTGGCGATACTAACTCTTTGCTGCATACCTCCAGATAACTGCCAAGGAAACTTTTTTTCAAACCCGCTCAACTCAACTAGGTCTAAAACCTTCTTTACTCGCTCAGCTTGCTCTGTTTTTGTATAACCCATGATTTCTAAAGGCAACTTTACATTAGCGGCAATCGTGCGCCAAGGATAAAGACCAGCTGCCTGAAAGACATAGCCATAGGATCTTGACTCTCTGGCCTCTCTTGGACTTACGCCATTTACTGTTACTATACCTCCAGTCGGCTCATCCAAGTCCGCAAGGACTCTCAATAGTGTTGTTTTTCCACATCCAGAAGGACCAATAAAGGAAACAAAATCTCCTTTATTAATCTCTAAATTTACATTTCTTAGAGCGTGTACTGGACCATCATTTGTCTCAAAAGTCAGGTCAAGGTCAGAAACACTAATAACGTTAGATTGAGTCAATTATAAACCTTTCACTAAACTTATATTCCTGCAGGAATATTAAGCGGATCTCGCTCAACTCGTCGCGGAGAATTTAAAGATTTCCATTTACTAAGAGCCTTATGTGCAGAAGGAAATGCTGGTCTTGGTACAAACCTTCCCCGTCCAGGCTGTGGTTGGCTATTTTGACCCCAGGCCCATATCACGTCACCTCGATTCAAAGTGAATCTCGCCTGAGCATTAACTTTAAAACCTTCAAACACATTGTAATCTAGTACAGAATGATGATTAGTTGGTGAAATAGTCTTAGAAAGCTTGGGATCCCAAACCACTATATCTGCATCCGCACCTTCTACAATTGCTCCTTTTTTTGGATAAATATTTAGAATTTTTGCGATATTAGTCGATGTCGTTGCTACAAATTCATTTGGAGTTAAACGACCCGTTTCCACACCTTCCGTCCATAGAACTGCTAAACGCTCCTCTAAGCCGTTCGACCCATTCGGTATGATTCTAAAATCATCTATTCCAGCTCTTTTTTGTTCCGTGCTAAATGCCGCATGGTCAGTCGCTACCACCTGAAGGGAGCCTGATTGTAGTCCTGCCCACAGACTATCTTGATGATCCTTTGATCTAAATGGTGGTGACATTACCCTTCTAGCAGCATGGTTCCAGTCTTTATTAAAATATTCTGACTCATCTAAAGTTAAAAACTGTATTAATGGCTCACCATAAACTCTCATACCTTTTTGCCGGGCACGCCTAATCGCTTCATGCGTCTGCTCACAGCTTACGTGAACGATGTATAAGGGTACACCAGCTGTATCTGCTATTGTTATAGCTCTGTTGGCGGCTTCTCCTTCAAGCTCAGGAGGCCTAGAAAACGCATGTCCTTCAGGTCCTGTTATTCCTTGATCAAAATATTTTTGCTGTAACTCCGCTACTAAATCTCCATTTTCTGCATGAACCATTGGCAAAGCGCCCAGCTCAGCACATCTTTTAAAACTAGCAAACATTTCATCATCTTCGATCATAAGGGCACCCTTATAGGCCATGAAATGCTTAAAACTATTAATACCCATCTTTACCGCGTCTTCCATCTCGTTAAAAACGCTCTCATCCCATCCGGTAATTGCCATGTGATAACCAATATCTGAGCAAATTTGTGGGGCTGATTTTCTATGCCATTCATTTACTGCATTTTTAATACTTCCGTCAGCTCCAGGTAGGCAAAAATCTACAATCATTGTCGTCCCACCAGCAGCTGCAGCCCAAGTTCCACTCTCAAAAGTTTCTGCGGCAGTAGTACCCATAAAAGGCATTTCCAAATGCGTATGAGGATCTATTCCACCAGGTATTACATACGCACCCTCGGCATCTATATACTCATCTCCAGATAGGTTTTCGCCTATTTGCTTTACAATTTCACCTTCTATGAGAACATCAGCCTTCCATGAACGATCAGCAGTACAAACCGTACCTCCTTTTATTACTTTTGTCATATTTAATCCCCCTATTAATCTTCAATAATTACGGCTGTCTCCAAAACAGCATGTAATAAAACATCTGCCCCGGCGGTCGCCCATTCTTTACTGATTTCTTCTGCCTCATTGTGACTTAGGCCATCGACACAAGGACACATTATCATCGCAGTAGGCGCTACACGATTAATCCAGCAAGCGTCATGACCAGCTCCTGAGATAATATTCATATGACTGTAACCAAGCTTTTCAGAAGCGTTCCTTACTGCGGAAACACATTTTTCATCAAACTCTACAGGATCAAAACCACCAACTTTCTCAAACTGAACATCAAGTCCTAAAGTTTCGCATATACTTTTTGAATCTGCAATCAACCTAGCTTCCATATCCTCGATCACAGCAAGTTCGGGAGAACGCATATCTACTGTGAATACAACTTTTCCAGGAATTACATTACGTGAATTTGGATAGACGTCCACATGCCCTGCTGCTCCAACGGCGTGTGGCGCATGAGACAAAGCAATCTCTTCAACCCTCTCAACAATCCGAGCCATTCCCAGACCTGCATTACGGCGCATTGGCATTGGTGTCGAACCGGTGTGACTATCTTTACCTGTTACTGTTATCTGCGTCCAAGATAATCCCTGACCGTGTGTTACCACACCTATATCTTTTTGTTCAGCCTCTAGAATTGGTCCTTGTTCAATGTGAAGCTCAAAGAAAGCATGCATTTTACGTGCGCCAACTTCCTCGTCTCCTTTCCACCCAATCCTAACTAACTCTTCTCCAAAAGTCTTACCCTCAGAATCTGCTCTTTCATAAGCCCAATCCAAAGTATGCATCCCACCAAAAACCCCAGAAGACAACATAGGTGGAGCAAAACGCGTACCCTCCTCATTAGACCAATTAGTAACCACTATTGGATGTTTTGTTTTGATATTTAAATCATTCAATGATCTAATAACTTCAAGACCACCTAAAACACCCAGAACACCATCATACTTACCCCCAGTAGGTTGCGTATCCAAATGGGAACCAACGTAAACGGGCAGAGCTTCTGGATCAGTCCCTTCTCGATAGGCAAACATATTCCCCATCTTATCCAAGCCCATGGTACAACCTTGATCTTCACACCACTTTTTAAAAAGATGTCGACCCTCTGAGTCTTCGTCTGTCAGTGTTTGCCTATTATTACCACCAGCAACACCCGGGCCTATCTTGGCCATCTCCATCAAGCTTTCCCACAGTCTATTCCCATTTATGCGAAGATTGCTTTGTATATCAGTCATTTTTGCTCCCTCGGGTTATACAATCACTAGAAAATTATAATGGCTAGCAGCACTAGCGGAGTCAACGTATTATTGAGGTTAAACTACTTGTAACCCGCAAACAATTTAAAAAAATTCTAGTCTATTTGGTTTTCCTTAAGCTTAGCACCTTGACCAACAAATTGCGGTCAAGGTTTTTTTCAAGAAAATGCTGGGATAATATCCGTTCCATAATCTGCAATTATTTTCTCTTCATTGCCGCTATCTAAATATATATTGAACTGAGTGGCACCTGCGGTTTCAAGATCTCGTAATTTTTGGATATGCGCATCAGAAGAACCTAAGACACAAAAACTTTTAACAACATCCTCTGTTATAAAATCGAGATATGGATTGGAACTTTGACCATGTTTAGAGTAATCATATCCTTTTCTATTTTTGATATAATCAGTCAAGCTAGACGGTATTTCATCATTGTCAGTTCCATACTTTTCAACAATATCAGCAACATGATTGCCAACCATTGCCGGGAACCATCTTACAGCTTCGATAGCTTTATCTTCTGGACCAGTATATGCAGGAGCTGCAACCATAACTCTGTAATTTGACATATCCCGTCCTGCTTCAACACCTGCTTTTTTTGCTTGATCTGACAACCATTTAACAATCGTTGGTTCAGCTATCTGCAGAACTAAGCCATCTCCTACACGACCTGCTGAAGACAAAGCTTTGGGACCATATGCAGCAACCCAAATTGGCAATTCATAACCCTCTGCCCATGGAAACTTAACAGGGTTTGGACAATCTCCATATTGCGCCTCTTCTCCACGGATCAGAGCTTTGACCACATGCGCAAACTCCTCCAATTTTGCAAGAGGGGCAGGTTTTAATCCCATAACTCTGACGGCACTATCACCTCGGCCCAATCCTATGTCAAATCTCCCATTTGATTGTTTTGCTAAAGATCCAAACATCGACGCAGCTAATGACCAGTCACGAGTATTTGGGTTGGTTACACATGGTCCAAAACGCATCTTTGTCGTATGC
>Ga0163111_10000428_pt1 | contig 25171 bp, 25 predicted proteins | sample CRUFie1St18metaG_FD_109645 | JGI IMG/M metagenome (GOLD analysis project Ga0163111, IMG submission 109645) | Marine microbial communities from the Costa Rica Dome - CRUD Field 142mm St18 metaG | ecosystem: Environmental > Aquatic > Marine > Oceanic > Photic zone | place: Costa Rica: the Eastern... | reverse complement strand
TCGGCAAATTCCGCTGGTCGGTTACCAATAACAAAAAACCAGTCAACTTCGGTCACCCACAGAACATTGCCGAACTATTGGCCATCGTACCCGAGCAACGCGACGATAAACAAAAGAAAGTACTGAACGACTACTACCGGAAGCAGGATACCGGTTTGCAACAACGCACCAAGGCCGTGGCTGAAGCAAAGAAACCGCTGCCTGCCGATCCCCGACTGCAAGAGCTTCAAACCTACCTTAATTCCGCACAGGCCCCCTTGGTGGAGGATTCCAAGCTGACGGCGCTCAAGCGAGCAGTCGATCTCAGCACCAAACAATTGACTAACAAACGCCTGTACGGCGCGCAGGATATCGCCTGGGCCCTGATCAACAATCCAGCCTTCCTGTTTAACCACTAAATCTCGACAAAACCGAAAACTTTATTAGTATCTAACTAACGGAGCAAATCATGATTAGACTACCCGGAGAACGCGGCAAAGATCTTTGCGACAATCACCTCGGTATGACCCGACGCGACATCCTGCGTGTGGGCGGATCCGGCATGCTCGGACTGTCCCTCGGCGGTATGCTCGAGATGGCCGCGCAAGCCAAGGAATCCAAGGTAGAGGGTGGTCCCGGCTGGGGTAAGGCCAAGAGCGTCATCCTACTCTACCTACAGGGCGGCCCAAGCCACATCGACCTCTGGGACCCCAAGCCCGACGCGCCGACCAACGTCCGCTCCATCTTTAAGCCCATTAAGACCAAGCTGCCCGGGGTGAATTTCACCGAGCTCCTGCCGAATCTTGCAAAGGTGAACGACAAGTTTACCATGATGCGTTCGGTGAGCTACACGCCCAACGGCCTGTTCAATCACACCGCTGCCATCTACCAAATGATGACCGGCTACACCACCGACAAAGTAAGCCCGTCCGGACAGCTGGAACCGCCCAGCCCGAAGGATTTCCCAAACTTTGGTTCAAACATCATCCGCCTCAAGCCCCAGGAAGAACCCATGCTCCCCTTTGTGATGCTACCGAGGCCGCTACAGGAGAGCAACGTAGTCGGCAAGGGTGGCACAGCCGGCTTCCTCGGCAAGGCGTTCGATCCTTACACGCTCTATCCCACCGGCGACGACATGGATATGAACAAGATGAGCCGCATCAAAATTGACGATCTTCAGATGCGTCCGGAAGTCTTCAGCCACCGTCTCCGCCGCCGCGCGCGCCTGCGCGATGCGGTAAACGAAGCCATGCCTGACATCGACAAGGCCGTGGCCAAGTTCAACCTGAACCAATATTACGATCAGGCCCTAAACCTGATCGTGAGCGGCCGCGCCCGCAACGCGTTTGACCTGATACAAGAAAACGCCAAGACCAAGGAATTATACGGCACGAACACCTTCGGACAAAGCTGCCTGCTCGCCCGCCGATTGGTGGAAGCCGGCACCCGCGTGGTGGAGGTGGTCTGGCCTAAGGTTGCCAATAGCAATAACCATTCTTGGGACGTTCACCAGGGCTTGCCCAAACGCATGAAGGATCAGTCCGCACCGATGCTCGACAAGGCGTTGTCCGGCCTCTTCACCGATCTTGATGAACGCGGCATGCTGGATGACACCCTCGTGTTGTGCATTGGTGAGTTTGGCCGGAGTCCACAACTGGGTCTGTCCACAAGCGGCAACAACAACAGCGCCGACGGCCGAGATCACTGGCCTTACTGCTACACTGGCGTGATCGGCGGTGCCGGCATCAAGCGCGGCAATGTGTTCGGAAAATCCGACAAAACCGGCAGTGCGCCGGACGCGGACCCCATTCATCCTACCGAATTGCTGGCCACCATTTACCACGCGTTCGGCATTCATCCGAATACGATCGTGTACAACCACCTCAACCAGCCGCGCGAGCTGGTCAAGGCGGAGGCCCAAACCAAGCTGTTTGGTTAAAGAAAATTAGAAAACCCATTCTAAGCCCGGCCTTGCGCCGGGCTTTTTTAATGGTTTCTACGAGGAATACAGCCACCCACACCTCGATATTTTGTGGCTAATTCCAGACAACCGCCCGTGACCAACTGTCCTACGCAGCCACGGTATATTTCCTGCCACGGAGATCGCCGTCATGCCGGGATCATCAGGATCATTAAACCAACTCTCGCTGCGGAGTTTCTTGCGATCGCCTGCCACGCCGCAACGCTAGTCCATCCGGCTCGTAGTGTCAGCCGCAATGGCCTTGCCTCACTCGAGCTTCTTGGCCAGAGTGCCGCCCATGTTTTCACTTGAAGGCAAAAACGCAGTGGTCACCGGCGGTGGGTCGGGTATCGGGCTGGCCATTTCCAAGGCATTCGCGCAACAGGGTGCGCACGTCAATATTCTGGAGGTCAACGCTGAAGCCGGCGAAGCGGCCGTGCAGGAGATTACCAAGGCCGGTGGTACCGCCACAGCCCGCACCGGCGATGTGACCGATCAGGCCGGCGTGAAAGCCGTGTTTGATACCATCGCTGCGGATGCCCCCATTGATTGTCTAATCAATAATGCCGGCATTGCTCATGTGGGCAATGTGCTGAACACCTCCGAAAAGGATTTCGATCACGTACTCAGTGTCAACGTGAAGGGCGTGTATAACTGCCTTCAGGCAGGCGTGAGCCACATGAAAGACCGTGGCGGCTCTATCGTGAACATCGCCTCCACCGTCAGCGTGATGGCCATCGATGATCGGTTCGCCTATTCCACCAGTAAAGGCGCCGTGCTCTCCATGACCTACGCGGTGGCCCGGGATTTTCTAGGTGACAAAATCCGCTGCAACGCCATCCTGCCCGCGCGCATTCACACGCCGTTCGTGGATGGGTTCATTAAAAAGAATTATCCCGACAACATCGACGAGATGTTTGAGAAACTCTCAGACGCTCAGCCCATCGGCCGCATGGGCAAGCCAGAGGAAGTGGCCGCCATGGCGGTATTCCTCTGCAGCGACGAAGCCTCTTTTATCACTGGTTGCCCATACCCTGTGGATGGCGGCACCCTGTACATTCGTTAACAATACATCATGAAACTGATTCGAGTTGGCCAACCCGGCGTGGAAAAACCCGGCGTACTCAGAGAAGACGGCACACGCGTAGACGTCAGCGCTTTTGGCGAGGATTTTGGCGAAACCTTTTTCGGCACAGACGGCCCCACGCGACTTGCGCAGTGGCTGGAAACGCAAAGCGACCTGCCCTTCTTTGGCGCAGAGGACCGCCTTGGACCGCCCTGCACCCGGCCCAGCAAGCTCATTTGCATTGGGCTCAACTACAAGAAACACGCTGAGGAAGGCGGTATGGAACTGCCACCAGAGCCAGTCATTTTTTTCAAGGCCACCAGCGCCATCGTCGGCCCGAACGATGATGTGGTGATTCCCCGTAATAGCGAAAAGACCGACTGGGAAGTGGAGCTGGCCTTTGTGATTGGCAAAACCGCGAGCTATGTCGAGGAAGCCAAAGCGCTCGATCATATCGCCGGTTATGTGCTGCACAATGATTACAGCGAACGCGCCTTTCAGCTGGAACGCGCCGGTCAATGGGTCAAGGGTAAGAGCTGCGACACTTTTGCCCCACTAGGACCGTACATTGCCACCAGCGATGAAGTCGCCGATCCGCAGACACTGGATCTTTGGCTCAAAGTGAACGGCGACAAACTACAGGGCAGCAACACTGCCGACATGGCCTTTCCTGTCCCACATTTGGTGCATTACTTGAGTCAATTCATGACTCTACTGCCCGGTGATGTCATCAGCACCGGCACCCCCAGCGGTGTCGGATTGGGCTTCGATCCTCCCAGGTTTCTCCAGCCTGGCGACCAAGTGGAACTCGGTATCACCGATCTAGGCATCCAACGCCAGACCGCCGTTGCCTGTTTTTAACCAAAAAAAAACAAAACACACTTGCCTTAGCCTGCCGCTTGTGAAAAGTTTCACAAGCAAGGTGTGCATTCCAAAAAATGGATCATTTAAAATTACATATTCCCGGCCCGGTAGAAGTTAGTGACGCCACTTGGAAAGCGATGAGCGCCCCGATGATCGGCCATCGCAGCTCGAATTTCCAAGATCTATACGGCAAGATTCAGCCGCAGCTTCAGGAACTACTCGGGACAGAGCGGCTGGTGTATCTCAGCACCTCATCGGCTTGGGGCATCATGGAGGGGGCAATCCGAAATCTGGTCCAACGCAAGCTGCTGTGCTGCATGTGCGGCGCATTTTCCGATAAATGGCTGGATGTCGCCAAGCGCTGCGATTTGGTGGCGGAAGGCCTGCAGGTCGATTGGGGATCCCCCATCCTGCCTGAAGCCATTGACGCTAAACTTGCATCTGGTGAATTTGACACCATCACCCTTGCGCACAATGAAACCTCCACCGGCCTGATGAATCCGCTGGAAAAGATCGCAAAGCTGAAGGAGAAATATCCCGAGGTGATGTTCATTGTGGACAGCGTCAGTTCCATGACCGCCGTGCCCTTGAACTTTGATACCCTCGGGATAGATGTGCTGCTGGCTGGCACACAAAAGGCCTGGGCCTTACCGCCGGGATTGGCGGTGTTTGTCGTATCCGAAGCCGCCATGCAACGTGCCGCTCACAATGTATCGCGCGGCTATTATTTTGATTTTCATGAGTTCCAAAAGAACGCTGAAAAGAACATGACCCCCAGTACGCCGAGCATTCCCCACATTAACGGTATCTCGGCCAAGCTGGATGAGTTTTTCACTGAGGGATTGGAAAACCGCTACGCGCGACATCAGAAGACAAACCAAATGACCCGTGACGGGGCAGGCAAGCACGGCTTCTCGCTGTTTCCCGAGGCTGGTTATGAATCCCTAACCCTAACTTGCATCAACAACGGGGCTAAGGAAGGCGGCACGGTGGTGGATGTACCGAAGTTGCAAGGGTTGATGAAAGAAAAAGGCATCCTCATCGATGGCGGCTACGGCAAGCTCAAGGGCAAGGCGTTCCGACTTTCTAACATGGGCGATGAAACAGAGGAGACCATGGGCGATCTGTTCGCCAAACTGGATACCTCGATGGCAGCGCTTTAGGCTAAGGCGAGACCGACAGTTTTTCGTCGCTATATTCGCCCGCCATTAGCACGCCCTGCTCCTTATAAGGTTTAAGCATGAAATGGGTGACCGTGGAAATGACGCCCTGAATGGTAGCAAGTTTTTCGGAGACAAATGACGACACCGCCTTGAGGTCGCGACCTTCCACCACCACCATCAAATCGTACCCGCCACTCATTAGGTAACAGCTGCGCACCTCGTCAAACTTAGCAATCCGCGTGGCCAACCGATCAAAGCCTCCTTCACGCTCGGGCGTAATCTTCACCTCAATCACTGCACGCACCAGATCCACCTCCAACTTGTCCTCATTGATCACCGTGCGGTAACCGAGAATCACGCCCTCGGATTCTAGAGATTTGATCTGGGATTCCACCTCACCTTCCTCGCGTCCAAGTCGTCCGGCGATCTGGGCGGGGGTCAAGGAAGCGTCATCACGCAGCAGCTTCAACAATTCATCCATGCCGTGAGGCTAACGAGTGCGGTCAACCGGAGCCACGCTTTTTTATTCAGAGCAGTCAGAGCGACACCGTGGCCGTCCAACCCGCTTGGCCGAACTGCTCATGATACTTCGCCCGCAACGCCTCCGCCGTCGGTCGGTCTTCGGTGACGGCAAAGGTGGTGGAGCCACTACCCGACATCAGGGCGGCCAATGCCCCCTGCTCCATCAGAAACTTTTTGATCAGCGGCAATATCCGATGTTTTTTAAATACCGGCACCTCAAGTGAATTGTACAAGCCGGCCAATTCGCCACCATTTAGTACCTGTTGCAAAGCCGTCATTCGGTCGGCTTCACCGTATCCGTCGGGCAATGACGCCAACGCCTGATACGCCCAAGGCGTGCGGACGCCAAAACCGGGATGGATCAATAGCAGACCCTTCCCTTCAAGCGCCGGAAAAGGCCCCACCGGCTGCACTACTTCACCTCGCCCTACGGCCAAAGCCGGGCCGTCTTGTAAAAAAAACGGGACATCGGAACCCAGCCTCGCGGCTAATTCCTGCAATTCGTCCGCTTTGAGCGGCGACTCAAACAGCTCATTGAGCCCACGCAGGGTGAAGGCCGCATTACTGCTGCCCGCGCCGATACCGGCGGCTAGTGGGAGATTTTTTTGCAGATGAATGCGTACGCCTGCCACATCGACTTTCTCAAGAAACGCAGTAGCCGCGCGGCGCACAAGATTAGAGGCATCCATCGGTAGACGCGAATCACTACAACTCAGCTTCAGCCCATCCGCTGTGTGTTCCAGCTGCAGTTCATCACACAACGGCACCGGTTGCATGATGGTCTCGAGCTCATGAAAACCATCCTCGCGTTGACCGAGAATATTAAGCAGCAGGTTGACTTTGCAGTGGGATTTAAGGACGAGGCTCATGAACGGCCTTATTCTTCATCCTCTTTCTCAGCCGCCTCTTTCTTATGCCAAAACCATGCAATCAGGGTACTCAATTCATAGAGCAACTGCAACGGCACAGCCACAAGACTGAGAGTGAAGGGATCGCCGGTAGGCGTGATCACGGCGGCGATAATGAGGTTGGCTACCACCGCGTACATCCGAAAATCTGAGAGTTTCTTGTAATCGAGGATACCCACTCGAACTAGGAACAACAGGATGACAGGCATCTGGAATGCCAGCCCCATGCCGACCATGAATTTGCAAACAAAGCTGATGTATTCCTCGGCCTGCCATTCGTCGGCTCCGAAGCCGAGCATGTTGGCGAACCCAACCGAGGCCCAGAGGGCGACCTTCATGATAATAAGGTAGCAGAACACCACGCCCAACATAAAGAGGCCGGCACCAAAACTGGACAATTTGAAGAGCCATTGCTTCTCGTTAATCCGCAAAGCCGGCAACACAAACTGGGCTAGAAAATAGATAACAAACGGCATGGAGATCGTAAGCCCGCCGTACAGGCCAATTTTCAGTGCGATAAAGAATGATTTCAATGGACCATACGCCTTAAGTTCCACCTCCCACGGCACGCGATCGGTGCCATTAGTGTCCACGTGCAACTGCATAGAATATTTCGTCCCATTGACATCCAAACTACCGGGACTAGGGATCAGGCGTAGAGCCGTAATCACCTCGGTTTGATTAGCGTCTTTGACCAGCAATCCTTCCTCCACCCATTCTTTGAGATCGGATTCTCGAACGTGAAAGGCAACTCCATCCCCCAGTTTAACTGGGATCATCCGTTTATCCGGGTTGGAATTTACCTGCTGGATTTGCTGGGCACTATTCAGCGGGTAGGTAAGAAACTTAACGATGTAGGGAGAACCGATCAGCGCGATGAGCATGCCCACCACGATAGCTACTACGACTTTCATGACCGTCCAGCGAAGGTCTTCCAAGTGGTCCAGAAACGGCTTTATCGGACCGCCAAACCCTTCCTCTTCCTCTTCAGAATCTAGCTCATTATCACCGTAGCCCGCGCCATGTCCATAGCCGTAGTCACCATGATCGTCTTCATGGTCGTGATAGTCATGGTCGTACTGGTACTCGTGTTCCTCATGGTGTTCGTGATGATAGTCATCATAATCATGATGGTACTCGTCATGATAGGGATCCTCGTGATCCGGACCGAGCTCGCCGGCTATATGCGGATCGTCGCCGGATTCGGCTTCTGAAGATTCCTTGAGGGTCGCGGGATCCTCTGCCTGATCATCCCGCGCCTCTCCCTCAGGTTCTTTCTCCTCCGACTCGGAAGCATCAGGCTCGGGTTCCGGCTCGCTGGGTTTCGAATCCTCGCCCTCTTTTTTACCTAAGTACGACTTGGGAAATTCTGCCTCTGGAAAGTTTGAATCCGAAGCGGAGTCTTTTGGATCGCCACCGAACGGCAATTCACCCTGATCCTCGGAGGAATCCGATGATTCAGGTGAATCGTCTGGGCGGGGACTATTTTCCTCAGGCGTATCGCCGTCTGGATGAGAATCCCCGGGATGATCTTCGGGGTCCTTGGGCATGGGAGAACAGGGAAATTAGGCCTTGGACTCGGAGGAATCCTTTGCCTCCTCCACTTCCGCCTGGGCCGGTTTTTCCTCGCTGGAAGCGCTCTTCTCTTCCTTGTCGCGGCGGGCCTGCTCGCGCTCGTAATCTTGGCGCTCCGATTCCCGGTCCATCTCGTAGCTGATTTCGCTCGAGGCTTTCTTGAATTCGCGAATGCCCTTGCCGAGGCCCTTGGCCAACTCAGGGAGTTTCTTGGCGCCAAAGAGCAGGAGAACGGCCAGAAGGATAATGACCCATTCCCAACCTTGAATAAATGACAGCATGTACGTGTTCATAGGTGAAAAAACGTAGAGAAACTCTAACTTTATTCACAGTCTGTTGAAAAGCAAAAAAGCCCCGGTCGCCCGGGGCTTCGCCAAGGGGGACTTGGCGGGTGGATTAATTGGCCGGCCGCAGCAGGACAAATTCGCCCCGGCGGTTCTGGGTAAAGGCCGCTTCGGTCAAGCCATCCAAGATCGGCACTTTTTCCCCATAACTCGTAGTACGTAGGCGTTCCTGACTGATGCCAAGACGCAGCAGCTCATCCAAAACTGCCAATGCCCGGCGTTCGCCCAGTGATACGTTATAATCTTCAGTGCCACGCTCGTCGCAGTGGCCTTCTATCAAAAGTTTGTGGGTGGGGTTTTGGATCAGATGCTGAGCCACCAATTCCACCTTCGGCAGGTCACTCGGCCGAACCGCAGAGCTGTCGTAGTCAAATTGCACCATCTGCGCGAGAAACGTGTCGCGATCCTCCACTTCGTTTCCGCTAAAACCATTACCCAGCGCTTGATTCAACGGATCCTGCGGGATCTCCACAATGGTGGTTCCTCCTCCTGTCGGATTGCCGCCCGTCAAGGGATTGCCACCGGGGAGCGGGTTCCCGCCGCCCAAGGGTTGAGCCGGGCCCGGCACGGTGACGGTTTTCACAATTGGGGTCATGGTGGGTATCTTGGTGAGTCCCACCGGTTTCTGGCTTTTGCAGCCCGCGCTCAACAACAGACCTAGCGCCAGTGCTGACAGATTAAAGATAGTTCCTCGCATCTCCTTATTTCTCCTTGATCTTCTTAGACCGTGAATCGCCATGCTCTCACACAGCTTTCTAATTTTGCGCCTCGCATCGTCGGCGGTCAAGTCGCGCGCACCGCTTGTTATTAACCCACCGTGAGCAACCTCACCCGTCGCAAGACCACCGTCCCAGGTTTTTTTAGCCGGGACGGCGACCTGCCAAATCAAGGCTCTCTGGAGGTCTTTTAATTTTGTGGCAACTCCACCACGCCGGTCATCGGCATGAAGAGCACAAACTCGCCCCGACGGTTTTGAGCACGAGCCGCCTTGCTGTCAGCCTCGGATAAGGGCACTTTCTCACCCAAACTTTGGGTCCCCAACCGGTCGGCCGACACGCCCAAGCGAACGAGTTCCTCAGCCACCGTCAGCGCCCGCCGTTCGCCCAGGGAGAGATTGTACTCCTCGGTGCCCCGTTCGTCGCAGTGGCCTTCCACCAACAGCATGTGCTGGGGGTTTTGGATCAAGTGTTGCGCCACTTGAGCCACGAGATCCTGGTCGCCCGGACGCAACTCGGAGCTGTCGTAATCAAAATGCACACGCTTGAACATGTCGCGTTGCTCCTGAAAATTTTCAGGGATCGTCAATGGCGTATTGGGATCTCCATTATCCGTACCGCCCACGTTCGTGCCGGTGGTGTTGGGGCCATTGCCGTTCGGGTTCCCTCCGGGCAGCCCCCCGGTGTCATTTCCATTCCCGGTCCCAGTGTTGGGGTTACCACTGCCAGGTTTATTTCCTGAACCGGCAAAACTGGGGATGCTGGTAAGTCCGGCATTGTCGTTGGATTTACAGCCCATGCCAACAATTCCCAATAGGGCGGCACAGGCTACAGCCTTGATATACAATTCTCCACGCATTGATTTTGACTCCTTGTTGTTTCCAGCCCTCCTTAGGCCAGATGATCGCAAAACGATCGGGGGTTTAGTTGCCCCATGCCGGCTGTGAAGCACTACCGACAAAGGCTGGGAGGATTTTCACCTGTTTTGTGGGCACGTCAACAATTGCCAACTGCCTCTTATTCACACCCCTGCGAGTAAAGATGAGGTTGCGACTGTTCGGCGCCCAAGTCGGTGCCTCCCCTGCAGCCACCACCGTGGCGGCTCCGCCTTGCGCCGGCACCACGCAAACATTGAACCCTCCCATCGCAGCAGTGAAGGCAATTGATTTCCCATCGGGCGACCAATTCGGTTCGGAAGGATTCAGTACACCGCTGGTCGGAATGCGAATCATGTTGCCGCCTTGGGCCGCTACTTTCACCAACATGCGCTTGCCGTTGGCGCGCGTTGCGAAGCAAAGCCATTGACCGTCCGGAGACCAAGTAACGCCATTCTCCTCTTCGCGGGTAACGCACATACGCCGAAGGTTTTGGCCCTTGAGATCCTCCATGAACTTCCAACCCGGCGGCGCCACATACACATCCGGACTACCACCGCGGCTAAGAATCATTGCCAGAAATCCCTGCGGGGACAATGCTCCGCCGGTGTTCAATCCACGATAACGCGCCATCACTTCGCGTTCGCCAGTTTTCATATTTTGCTGAATGACTGTCGTATTTTCGATGCCGCCCCGCTCCAGCCAAGTGGTGTAAAACACCTTCTCATGATCCGGCGACCAACGCGGCGCACTCACCAGCGTCTTGTCATTGGTAAGCGCCACCGGCTTGTGGCCATCGTAGTCCGATAAAAAAACCTCCTCGGAGCGCGCGCCGGTTTTCATCTTAAACAACACGCGTGTGCTTGCGATTCCCGGCACTCCCGTGAGCGCCTGAATCACATCGTTACTCAGGGCATGCGCTTGGTCTCGGAGATTCCCTCCACTGTAACGTCGATTGAAACCGGGATTTCCCGCCTTGTCCGTAAGCGCCCCCACCACGCTGCCATCGGTTTTTCCGCGCACTAAAAAGGCTGCATCAGCCAAGGGCACCACCTTGCAGCCCATGACCTCCAGATCGAATTTCAGGACCCCAACCACTTCGCCGGCGAAACCTTCCAGAGCGATTGGAATCAGCTTATTGCGGGCTTCGCCCACGACCTGAAGATTACCTCCTTCGGGAGCTGCCCCAGCGTATGTTTGATTAGTTGAGAGACCCAGCAGTCCGAACGCCAGCAAACACCAAACCATTCTCATCATGTCATCCTCGAATACGGGGCGTGAAGTCCAAGGTAAAGGTGCGCTTGGAATCATTCGAGCCCGAGGGGAAAGGCTTGCCAATGCTGCGCACGCGGTCAAGTGCACTTTGTACAGAACGATCCAAAGCCGCATCACCGGTCTTGCGAACAATCTTCGCACTGAGCACTTTACCGGTCCGGTCCACCGTCACGGAGACCACAGCCACTCGTGAACGTGCCAATGTTTTCGGGATCAACGGCTCCCAAGTCCGCCGATAAACCGACACCACATACTGCGCATAGGAGGTAAACGCCGCCGCGTTCGCGCCGGAGACATTCACCTTGATGCCAGCGGAAAGCTGGGTTCGGAGGTTTTTTACCGTTTTCCCCAATCCCTCGGTATTGACCGGTGGACTCTTGGCCGGAGTCACCGGTGGCCGAGAAGTGCTGCCACCACCGTTCACCGTTTTGGTGCTGGTATTGATTTTAATGGTCGGCCGATTATTAGTGGGCGTGCTTTTGGGTGGGCGAGTGGTTTTCTTGGGTATTGAAACCTTTTTGGGCACGGGCTTAGGCGTCTCCTTTTTAGGAGGAGTAGGCGTTGGCACTGGCGCGACTTTTTTCGGCGGGCGGGGCGTAGGCGGCTCAGGAGTTCGATTCCGCTGAACGGGCGGCTGCGGAGGCGTTGGAGTGGGTGTTACTCGTACTTGAGCTGGCGCCGTTTGCGGGTTTAACAAATTATCTAACACCTCCGGCGCAATCATGCTCAGAGTGGGCGCCACCTTTTCCGGTTTGGTGATGAAAAATGCAGCGGCCGCGATCAATAACGCCGCCACCACAACATGCAAGCCGACGGAAAGGAAAATGCATTTTTTAAGCAATCGAGTCATCGTTCGTCCTCCTTGGTGCGCAGCGAAAACTTGGTCAGGCCGTTCTTTTGGCAAACATCAATCACCGCATACAAATCCTTATTAAACCCATGCTGATCAGCTCGGATATAGACCACCGTTTCCGGGTTGTCCGCATGAGCCGCCTTGAGCGCCGTCTCTAGCTGCACCAACGACATCGGTTTGCGGTCCATAAGATATTGGCCATCGCGACTGACCTCAACTGTACGCACATCATCACGCTTGACCACCGAATCCGCTGCACCACCATCAGGCAGTTCAAGCTTCATCCCCTGCTCCAGCAACGGCGTGGCGATCACGAAAATAATGAGCAACACAAACGCCAGGTCCAACATCGGCGTCACGTTCAGGTCACTCAAGGTAACCAACTGGTTGCGCTTGGAAAAGCGCTTCATGATTCCACCTCCGTATCCGGCGGCAACAAATCAGGCTGATCGTTTTCCCTTGATTCCTGAAGCACCTGTGTTTCCTCCGCCGCTTTGGGTTTAGGCTGTGGCTTTACTTGCGGAGCCGGAGTTTGAATGGGTTCTAGTTGCAGCTCGGCCGTTTCCTTTTCCATGACGGCAAGAGGTTCGCGCGCATTGACAGGCACTTCTTGCAGGTATTCCGCCTCAATTTTGGAACTTAATTCTTGGGCAAAATTATCCATCTCCACGGTGGCCACCCGCAGATTGTGTACCAGCCAGTTGTAACCAAACATGGACGGGATTGCCACCATCAGGCCTGCCACCGTGGTGGCTAAGGCCGCAGCGACGCCGGGCGCCACCGTGGTGAGCGAAGCGTTACCTTCCTGCGCCGCCGCACTAAACACTTCCATCACACCCCAAACTGTGCCCAACAAACCCATGAACGGCGCCCCACTCACCGCAATGGCGAGCAGAATAATGCCGGACTCCAACGCCACCGATTCACGCGCCACCGCGCTCTCGATCAGGCCCTTGATGTGTTCTACAGATTTCAACGATACATAACGGTGGCGGTTGCCCTCCTTGTCGCGCAACCTTTCCTCCAAGGCAATACAGCCTTCGTGATAGACGTTGAAAAGCGGACAACCCTCCGCCGAAATCCTTCGCTCGAACATTGCCAACACGCGAGATTGGCTACGGAACTCCTGATCAAAGTAACGGTTGTATTTGCGCGCTCGCCGCAGCTGAAGTGCCTTGAACGCCATCACGCCCCAGGCACAAGTGGAAAACAGGACTAGGATGACAATAATCGCCAACCCGGGGCCTTCCAACTGTTCCCAGACAAACAAATACGTAGGCTGCGTCTCAGCCGGAGCCGACGCGGCCGCTGCCAAAAATGGTGCGTTTAACATGCCTTACCTCCTGAAAGGCAAATCTCCTCGGTTAAAAATTGGTACCAAGAAACCCTGTTTTTGTCAACTTTTTGGGTTTTTTGGATACGGAGGTAAGATTCACTCAAAGGCAGTGCGAGTCAAATTGACGATATCAACATTTGTGAATCAGGCCCGGCAGAAAACCGAACAGCTTAAGGGCGGCAGTACAAATTCCGCCGACCACGGCTGGTTATGCCAAGGCACATCCAGCGAATAGATACCACCGTAATTACCTTGATTTGTGCCTCCATAGAATTCCGAATCACTATTCAAGATCTCATGCCATTCACCTGGCTGGGGCAAACCGATGCGGTAGGACTCCCTCGCCACAGGCGTCAGATTCAGCACCACCAGCACACACCGGTCGAACTCAGGTGTTTGCCGTACAAAGCACGCCACACTATTAAGGTGATCTTTGCAATCCACCCAAAAGAACCCCGGCTCGGAATAATCCCCCGCCCACAGTGCCGGCTCGTCGCGGTACAGGTGATTCAAATCACTAACCCATTGTTGCAAACCGGCGGGCAAATTGCCTGGCTCGAGACTATCCCAGTCAATTTCCTCATCCTCATCCCACTCCTTACGTTGCCCAAATTCGCCACCCATAAAGAGCAGCGGCTTACCAGTAAACAACCATTGATAACCCAGCAAAACCTTAAGATTGGAAAACTGCTGCCATTCACCGCCGGGCATGCGTCCGAGCAACGAACGTTTTTCATGCACCACTTCATCGTGCGACAGCGGCAACATGTAGTGCTCTTGATCACGGTACGACGAGGCAAACGTCAACTGATTTTGATGCCAGGGCCGATGAACGGGATCTCGCATGAAATAGGCCAGAGTATCATGCATCCAACCCATGTCCCACTTGAAGGTAAAGCCCAAACCACCTGCCGCCACTGATTGAGTCACGCCTGGCCAAGCGGTGGATTCCTCGGCGATGGTCGCCACACCAGGAAACTCGCTGTTCACCACGTGGTTCGTATGCCGCAATAGCTCAATTGCCTCTAGGTTCTCGTTGCCGCCATTTTCATTCGGAGTCCACTCCCCCGCTTGGCGTGAATAATCTAAATACAACATGGACGCCACCGCATCCACACGTAGGCCGTCCACATGAAACACATCACACCAAAAGCGTGCATTGGCCGTGATAAAATTGCGCACCTCAGGCCGGCCGTAATCGAACACTGCTGTCCCCCAGTCCGGATGCTCACCCCGTTGTGGATCGGCATGCTCGTACAACGGTTTCCCATCAAACTGGGCCAAGGCCCAATCATCCTTGGGAAAGTGCGCTGGCACCCAATCAATAATCACCCCAATACCGGCATCGTGCAGCGTATTGATGAGTGTCTGGAATTTTTCAGGCGAACCATAGCGACTGCTGGGCGCATAGAAACCTGTAACCTGATACCCCCACGAGGGATAATACGCATGCTCAGCCACTGGAAGGAATTCCACGTGCGTAAAACCCATCTTTCGAACATAATCCACGAGCTTTCCCGCAAGCTTCTTATAACTAAAAGATTCGCCTCTTTTCTTTTTCCTCCAAGAACCTAGGTGCAATTCGTATACACTCATTGGTAGTTTTCGAGGATCTTGCTGAGCTCGACGCTGCAACCAATCTGAATCGCTCCAGGCATACTGTGAATTATCCCAGACAATGGATGCAGTCTTTGGAGCAATCTCGAAAAAGAACCCAAACGGATCGGTCTTCTCTAACACTTCCCCATCCTGAGTAAGAATCTGAAATTTATAGTGGCTTCCAACTCCACAACCCGGAGCAAATAGCTCCCATACTCCAGACCGCCCCAGAACCCGCATAGGATGATGCCGAGCATCCCAACCGTTGAAATCTCCCACTACACTGACACGCTTTGCATTCGGTGCCCAAACCGCAAAGCTGGTGCCTGCCACTCCATCGATCGTTCGCGGATGCGCCCCCAGCTTTTCATAGATCCTCCGCTGATCGCCGCGCCCAAAGAGAAACAAATCGTCTTCGCTAATTGTGGGCAAAAAGGAAAACGGATCGCGCGTTCGCCATTGCTCTCCGCTTCCCCAAGTAATCGCGAGATCGTACGGGAACAATTCGGCCTCTTCTTCCGCCACCCCTTCAAACAAATCCGAATCCCCCACTCGTCGCAGTGGGATGACCGGCTTATTTACTTGATCAGTTGGCACGGCCACCACTCCTTTAGCCAAGGGCAGAAATGCTCGCACCACCACCCCGCCATCTTTGAGTCGGTGCATGCCTAATAAATCATGAGGCGACGCATGCGTGCCACCAGTGATGGCCTCAAACTCAATGTTAGACAGAATCATTGCCCTTCAGTAAGCTTAGGCGGATCGTCGGGCCGCGGCTCGTCATCCACTTCCGCGACCTGCACGGTTGGCGGCTCCCCCTGCAATCGCGCTTCCGAATCGCGCAGACCCCAGAGAGACTTGATCAGAAAAAGCATGAATCCCAAAACGCCTGCGTCATCAATCACGCCAAACGGTCCCAGCGCAATTTCCGGCAGTATATCCAATGGGCTCAATATATATATGCAGCAACAGACAATCCCGATAATTAACCACGTTTTCTTATTCATTACAGAATCCCCTTCAACTGCTCGCCCAATTGTTTCGGTGCACCCTCGTTCCACAGAACATGGTCGGCTAGATCCATCTTTTGGGTAATTTCCATTTGCGCCTCAATGCGAGCGGTAATTTCGGCGTCACTCCAATTCCGTTCCCGCAACCGAGCCCGCTGAGTGCCGGCCGTGCTGACCACGCAAAGTACGGCATCAAATGAATCCTGCAGGCCAAGCTCAAACAACAACGGAATCACCACCACCCCAACCGGTCGTTTTTGTTCGCGCCATTGTTCAATCCAATTTTCCCAGCGAGCACGAACACGAGGATGGATGATGGCCTCGAGCCGTTTCCGCGCGGCTTCATCCTGAAACACCGTGGAAGCCATCTTGTCTCGATCCAGCGAACCATCCACCTTCAGGAATCCCTCCCCAAACCCATCTACAATCTCGGCCAAGCCCTCTGTAAGGGGCTCCACGACCTCTCGCGCCAAGTCATCCGTATCCACCACCGGCAAACCGGCCTTTTTCAGCAGACGCGCCGCCGTGGATTTCCCCATCCCCACACCGCCCGTCAGGCCGAGGACGCGGGTGTTCATTGGGTGAACCCAAGATTTTCCGCCACGGCGAGCGTGGCGCGGGATTTGTTTAACGTATAAAAGTGAAGCCCCTCCACGCCGGCCCGGACCAAGTCCGCACATTGACGGGTGGCGTAGTCGATCCCAAAGGTGCTGACCGCCTCGTCGTCATCACCCAGCTCATCCAGGCGCGCAGTAATCTCCGGAGTGAGTTTAGAGCCGCACAATTCAGTGAAGCGCTGAATCTGGCGGGCACTCAATATCGGGATGATCCCAGCCACGATCGGCTGGTTCATGCCTCGTTCACGGAGATAATCCCGAAAGGCATAAAAGTCGGTATTATCAAAAAAGAGCTGGGTGATCACAAAATCGGCCCCGCTATCTACCTTGGCTTTCAGTCGATCCCAATCCACTTCGCGCCCTTCTGTGCAGGCAATGTGTCCCTCTGGAAAGCCAGCCACGCCGATACTAAATTCATTCCGGGTATTAATGTGCTCCACCAATTCGTAGGAGTATTCAAAACCGCCTTCGGGCTTAGTAAAGGGTTCCCCTGGCGGCGGGTCACCGCGCAGGGCGAGAATGTTGTCAATGTCACGCTGCTTCGCTTCATCCAATACCGAGCCGATGTCCGCCCGCGTGCTGCCCACGCAGGTGAGGTGCGCCATAGTTGGCACCTGATGTTGCTGCTGGATAGCATCCACGATCCCCAGCGTCTTTTCGCGGGTACTGCCACCGGCACCGTAGGTAACCGAAAAAAATGCCGGGTTCACCGCCTTGAGCCGCGGCACAATTTTCTCGACCAGCGTCTGCTCACCTTGAGGGGTTTTGGCCGGGAAAAATTCGCAGGAAATTGCTGGACGCCCTGCCTCAGCCGCTTCCTGAAGAATATCGCGAATGAATCGCATCGGCCTGATGCTGCACCAAAGCCGCGCGACATTCAAGACGCGTCAACCACCGATCCCACTCATCGTCCGGTCCGGTTGCTGAAATATCGCCTGACCGATGCGATGCCCCGCCTCCTTGTGCAGCACAACCGCCTGCAACCATTTAGCCAGGTCGGCGTCACCAGCGCCCTCACGCATCTGTTTTTTGAGGTTATGTTCTTGGAGGCTAAATAAACAAGTACGCACATGGCCATCGGAGGTCATTCGAATGCGATTGCACTGCCCACAAAATGGTTCACTTACCGGCATGATCAACCCCACCTCGCCGGCACCTTCCCGGAACCGCCAGCGCTTTGCGGTTGCCGCCGCATGCTCGTCATCCAGCGGCTCCAGCTCGAACGCCTCCTGCAACTGCGTCAAGATCTCCCGGCCGGTTACCACATGATCCGCCTGCCATGCCCGGCCAGAATCGAGCGGCATAAATTCGATGAACCGCATCACCAACCCGCGTTTTCGAGCAAAGCCTGCCATGGCCGGCACCTCATGATCGTTCAGGCCACGGATTACTACGGCATTCACCTTCACCGGATTCATCCCTAGTTGCTGAGCCAAATCAATCGCGCCAAGCAATTCCTCCAAGCCATCCCGGCCGGTCATCTTTTTAAAGTTACCGGTCTCCAGTGAATCCAGACTGAAAGTCACCCGACGCAAACCCGCATCGCGGAGTGCCTGCGCATATTTTGCGAAGAGAAACCCATTGGTGGTCAATGCTAGATCTTCAATGCCCGGCAAGACCGCAATGGATTCCACTAGGCGCGGCACATCCCGGCGTAAGAGCGGTTCACCTCCGGTCAAACGGATTTTGCTTATCCCCAACCCGGTAGCCACCCGCACAACCCGGGTAATCTCCTCGTAGGTCAGGAAATGGGAACGCGGCTTCCACTCGTGCTGAATGGCCCGAGTCGCACCGGAAGAAGTACGTTTATAAAAATTCGCTGCCTCTTCCGTCTCAGGGAGACAGTAGAGGCAGCGGAAATTGCAGCGATCGGTGATGCTAATGCGCAAGTCGCGAATCTGTCGGCCATGCGCATCAATCAATTGTGTCACGGGCTGATTCTGCAACGCGACAGGTGAGAGCGCAACCGCATTACTCGTCCGATGAGGTCGGAGCCGGTGTTTCTGCCGGCGGCACCGGGGCTGGAGCAGCAGGTGTTTTCGGGGCTGGCTCGCTTTCAGGAGTGGCCTCGGCCTCTGGCTCAATCACTTTGCCATTGATGATAACGTGACCATCGCTGGTAAGTTCCACAGAAACGTTCTGTTTTTTCAGAGGATCGGCATTTGAGACTTTTCCCTCCTGCCTCTTATTATCCCAATAAGCTGCATAAGCTGACCGAGTAGGCCGATGCTTAGCGTATATTCCGATACCACGGCGCATCCAATCCAAGCGCTTCGCCACGGCAATATCAGATTTTATACGCTTAACCTGAGCACTAAGAAACTCAATGTCGTTCATTTGTTTAACCAACTCAGATTTTTCATCTTGAAGACGTAGAAGCTCACCCTCCAGGAAAGTGCGATCGCCCTCGGAATCCTCGAGCTTCTGGTTGGTCTCAGCGATCTCCGTGTTGAGATTGGCGATCTTCACCTCCAACGAGCCTTTTTCCTGATTGAGCGTGTCGTTCTTGGTCTCCAGAGCCGCAATCAACTCAACGCGCTGCTTGGTCTCGTCGGCCACCTTGGTTTGGAATTCTTTTAGTTCCGTGGTTTTGGCGGCCAACAAATCGGTTTGGGCCCTGAGGTCCGCAGCCGTTTTCACCAGCTCTTCCTCAGCCCTCACCTTGGCAGTGTTCACTTCCTGCAGCTTGGTTTCCACAGCCCCCAAATCCTGGGCGTGCTGGAGCTTCAACGTATCCATCTCGGCGGTCTTCTGAGTAAGATTCATATCTAGCTGCGTGACCTTGGTCTTCTCGGATTCCACCTCAGTATTCAACTCCACAATGCGTTTGTCTTGGGTTTGCACCGTTTCCTCCAGCGTTTGTCGTTGGGTATCGAGTTGATCGCGTTGGGTGCGATAATCGTCACGCTCAGCACGTGTGGCGTCACGCTCCTTTTGAATAGTGTTTCGCTCGGTCTCCAGCTTGGCATAAGCGTCGAGTTTACTTTGATTGCTGACGATCGAGAAAATACCGATTCCTGCAGTAATGGCCGCCAGCATCACAATGGCGATAGATTTTTTGTCCTTCATGGTGGGTTTTGATTTTGCCATGAGTTAATTGTGTGACACGCGAAACTTATTGAGCTCGTGTCAACAGATTGCTGTTAGATTACTCACAGGCTTTACGCAACTCTGCTTTTTGTGTTGGCCCCGGGAACGCTTCCCGCCACACTCGCCGTGTGGACAACATGGATCTCCCCCAACAACGCATGCCGGAGACGGCCAACGAAATCGCTGCCGCCGTTTTCAGCGAATGCCTTATCACTCTGGTGCGCACTGCTGCCATGCTCCTAGGCAAGGTTACCGCCCCAGCGACCGGTGAACCGGTCAAGGATCTCGTCCGTGTTCAGTTGGTGATTCAACAACTTGAGTTACTCGAGAAAAACGCCGCAAAACTCAGCTTGGACGAGCAACAACTCCTCAAACAAAGCCTGCAGGAACTACGCATGGCCTACGTGAGTGCCGCCGGCCAGCGGCCTGAAGACGCCTTGGAGGAAGATGAAGCCCCAGCCACAGAATCGACCAACACTCCGGAAACTGATGACAACCCAACCGAATCACCTGCACCATCGACCTCCCCTGAAGCCACCGCCCCAGAGCAATCTCAAGAGGAGGTTGAGGAAGACGACGAAGACGAAGGCAGCCGCAAACGGTTCGTTAAGAAGTACGACTAGCGCCTAGTCCAAAAAAGTTTTTACCCGCGCCTGCTCTAGTAGGAGTTTCACGTAAGCTGGCAACTTTTCGTTCAGCTTCTTTTGGTACAAATGTTCCCGAATCTCGGCGCGCACTTCGCCGATTTTTTTTGCGCCAGCCGACTCAAGCTTCATCACGCGAATAATGTGGAAGCCGGTTTCCGATTCCACCAGTTCCGGCACATTGATGCGCATGGAAAACACCCGATCGGCGATCTTGGGATCGGCCACTGACCGGTAAAGTCGAAATTTACCGCCATCATTCTTGGTCGCCAAATCTTCGGAAAACTCCTTGGCCAACTGGGGGAAATTCACGCCGGCCACGGCCTTTGCCTGCACCTTGGCGGCTGTCGCCTGCTTGGCCGCGCGTTCATCAGGGTTCAGACGCCGGCCCGTGGCCAAGTCCACCTTTGCCAGCAACACGTGCTCCACCTCGGCGTATTCAGGCGTTTTCCATAGGGCGAGATTTTCGTTATAAAATTCCAAAACCTCCACTTCCTTCACCATGGTCTGTGGCTTGAGTTCGCGCTTGAGCACTTCCTGCGTCAAGGCCTGTTCCTGAAGAAATAATCGGTACGCATTGGTGCTCATGCCCATGCCCTCGATCTTGAGACTAAAGGCAGTAGCGGAGGCAAATTGCTCGCGTAGTATGGTGTAATTATCCTTCGCCTGAATATACGCCTGGGCTCGATCTGCAGGATTCGCGCGAAGCGAGGTCACCTTGGCTAAGATAAGTTCTTCAAGGAGTTGTTTCTTGAAAAACGGCTCCATTGCCAAGGGCAAGTCCACTCCATTGACCGCCCGGGATAGGACGATGCGGCGAAAAGCCCCGTCCAATTCGTCCTGCGTGATGTTAAAACCCAAACCACTAGCTACTTCTTTAGTGGCCCCTGTAGCGGGCTCAATAAGAAATACGCTGCACAAAATTGCTAACAACAGGCGTCCGTGCCATTTCATGATTCGGTTTTAAAACGAATTAAAGCGAAATCACCTTTACGTTGGTGATCTCTGAATCTTGAGCCACGTTGTCCAGCAAGGCTGCTGGGGGGGCGTGGTCCAAATTCAGCAGCATCAGTGCTTCGCCGCCCTCCTCGTCACGGTTCAGACTCATGTTGGCGATGTTCACCTGATGCTCACCCATCAAAGATCCAATGTAGCCCACCATCCCGGGTTTGTCGACGTTATTCATAAGGAACAACACGCCCTCAGCGGCGGCTTCCACGTTGCGACCGTTGATGCGCACGATGCGGGATTGACCGCCAAAAAAGGTGCCACCGGCGGACACCACACTACCGTCTTCAGCCGTGGCTTCCACGTGCATCCACTCTGCGTAATCCGGCCCTTCATGGGCCTTTACTTCCTCTACCATGATGCCCAGTGAACTGGCCATGGCGCGCACGTTAACTTGATTGGCCTCATTACCGCCTGCGGATTCCAGGAAGCCCTTGATCACAAACCGTGTCACCGGGTCAGCCGGCACTTCGGCTGCTTTGCCGCCGTAGGTGATCTTCAATTGCTTGTTCCGTTGGGAACCCAGTTGGGCCACCAGTTTGCCGAGCTTCTCGCCCAGATCGAGATACGGTTTCACTGCCTCATAAGCCTTGGCGTCGAGGCTGGGCATGTTCACTGCATTGCGCACGGCGCCATTGACGAGAAAATCAGTAATCGCTTCGGCGACTTCAATACCCACACTTTCCTGCGCCTCTTTAGTGCTCGCGCCAAGGTGGGGGGTCATCACGATATTGGGCTCGGTGCGCAATGGCGAATCTTCGGGGCACGGCTCGGTCTCGTAAACGTCCAGTGCGCACCCGCCCACTTTGCCGCTCTGCACGGCTGCCAGAATGTCGGTTTCGTTAATGATCCCACCGCGGGCACAATTCACGAGAAAAACGCCGTCTTTCATCCGAGCAATGCTCTCGGCATTGATCATATCTCGCGTCTGGTCGGTCAACGGCATATGCACGGTTATAAAATCCGCACGCTCCATAAGCTCATTGAGCTCCAATAATTCTACCTGCAATTCCCGCGCTTTGCTCAGGGACAGAAAAGGATCATACGCCAACACGCGCATGCCAAAGGCAATTGCCCGGCGGGCCACCTGGCCTCCAATCCGGCCCATGCCGCAAATACCGAGAGTCTTACCGCTCAGCTCCGTGCCGCCATATTTTTTGCGATCCCATTTTCCGCCTTTCATGGAGAGATGCGCCTGTGGAATGTTCCGAGCAAGCGCCATCATCATGGAAAAGGTCAATTCAGCGGTGGAGATGGTGTTGCCCGCCGGCGTGTTCATCACCACGATGCCCTTGGAGGTGGCGTAATCCACATCCACATTATCTACGCCCACACCGGCACGCCCCACTGCGCGGAGCTTCGGGGCCTTATTCATTACCTCCGGCGTTATCTTGGTGGCGGACCGCACCACGATGGCCTCGGCATTGGCGAGGAGTTCATCGGTGAGCCCACCGTCCACCACGGTGACCTGGAGTTCCGGGCTGGCTTCCAGCGTGGCCACGCCCTTGGGGGAGACATTATCGCAAACGAGTACTTGCATTGGCGGGCGCAGTCTAAGGACGGGCCGAGGCAGTGTCAAACCACGCGCGTAATTCCTGCCCCAATCGTTCCACCGGCAGGCCCACCACATTGGTCAGTGAACCGTACACCGCTTCCACGATCCATTCGCCCTTCTCCTGCACAGCGTAAGCGCCGGCCTTGTCAAACACCGGCACGGCCTTGAGGTAGGCATTAATCTGCCGTGCGGAGAGTTCTCGAAAACACACGCGGGTGGTCACGGAAAACACTCGGCGTCGTTTCCCCTGCACCAGTGCGCAGGCAGTCGTCACCCGATGCGTCTGCCCGCTTAATCGCCCCAACATGCGCCGCGCCTCCGCCATGCTGGCCGGTTTGCCCAACAAATCATCTCCCAAATGCACCAGCGTATCCGCTCCCAAAACTGTTTCTTTGGGGTGAGCCTGCGCCACGGCACGGGCTTTCGCCAGCGCGTTACGGCGACAAATCGCCCGTGCCGCTCGACCTTGACCGTGCTCTTCCTCCACCTCGGCGGTTAGCACGCGAAATTTGACGTCCATTTGCTCAAGCAACTCCCGCCGACGCGGCGAGCCAGAGGCCAGGATAATCCACCTCACGCCAAGGCCTCCCGAAAGCCAGCCAGCTTCTTATCGAAAATCGCATCCTCCAACACCGGCTTGGTAGAGGTAAAATCCATGGCCGGTCCCAACTCAATCCACGATTTACATCCGCCGTATTCTTCCAACATCGGCAAATCCATCGGGGGCGTCAATTGCCGCACCCGCACGGCCATCGCGTAGATACCCTGATCTCGCCCCCAATCAAACCGTTCGGCAATCACGTCGTCCCGCCAGATATGTTGCCCCGCCAATCGTTCGGCCGCCGCCAATGATTCCAACTGGCGCGCCTCCACGACTTCTGCAGCGAACTGGATGCGTAACACATCCTCAGGCGGAAATGTCATTAACCCAAACCGTGCCGCAGCATCCGGCACCACCCCTTCGGCCTGTTGATGAAATCGCGTGGGAAACAGCCAAAACCGCTCATGCTCCACCCGGAATCCACCTCTGCCCTCAGCAATGCCGCCCTTGCGCAGGATCACAATCTGCTCCCCCTGCCCCAATGCCTCGACGATCACGGCCCATTCCTTAAAGGCTGTCTGCACCATATCCACGCGCGGAGTCTAAGCCGCCACTTCAAAAAGTCGAGTCAGGCAGGCTTGCTTCCTGCAGGGGTTTTTCGTATACCAACGCAGCAACGCGTCTGGCCTCATGAGTTCTGATACCTCTTCCGCAAAGCCGCTTTCGGGCGGACTCAACTTCCAACTCTCCACCATGATGTTTCTCCAGTATGCCATCTGGGGAGCATGGCTGCCATTGCTCTGGCCGTTCCTATCCGGTCATCGCGGATTCTCGCCGGCTGAAATCGGCAACATGTTTGCCATTGGCGCTGTGGGCGCCATCGTGGCCCCGTTCATTGCTGGACAGATTGCCGACCGCTGGTTTAACACGGAAAAATTTCTCGGCATCAGCCACATCCTCGGCGGCATTCTGGTTTGGCAACTGGCCTCTTTGGAGACTTACAAGAGCTTCCTGATCTTTTCCCTCCTGTATTCGCTTATCTACTCACCCACTCTTTCACTAACCAATTCAATGGCGTTCCATCACCTGCCCGATCGTGACCGGGATTTTGGAAAAATTCGAGTATGGGGCACCATCGGCTGGATCGTAGTTGGCATCGGCATAGGCCAATGGTTGCTGGCAAATTGGTCACCCGACGCGAAGGAGCCCGCCAAGGGCATCACGGTTGAAGCCATTTACGATGATCCGACCACCAACATTTCAAAAGCGATTGAAGCAAACCCCTCACAGCTGACCGGTATTCTGAGCACCAATTTGATTCAGAGTGCGGAAAAATCAGCTTGGATCGACGTGTTGACCAAAAAAGAAATCGATATTCCAAAAAACACAGTTGATGAAGAAGAGAAAACTGATTTTGGCGCCGTTCAAACTCTCATTGAAAAAGAAGACGCCGACGATGTAAGAGCAGCGGTCTTGGCCCAAGTTGGCAAAGATATCCGAGGTGGAGCCCAAGCCGCCGGCATGGCCGATGCCTTTAAGCTCAGCGGCCTGTTGGGCATCGTGATGGGCATCTTCTGTTTCTTCCTACCCTCCACGCCACCGGCCAAAGAGGAAAAGAAAAGCGCGATTGGCGGTGCTCTGGATGCGATCCGCCTTCAGCCACTCCTCACG
>Ga0163111_10000426_pt1 | contig 25217 bp, 20 predicted proteins | sample CRUFie1St18metaG_FD_109645 | JGI IMG/M metagenome (GOLD analysis project Ga0163111, IMG submission 109645) | Marine microbial communities from the Costa Rica Dome - CRUD Field 142mm St18 metaG | ecosystem: Environmental > Aquatic > Marine > Oceanic > Photic zone | place: Costa Rica: the Eastern... | reverse complement strand
TGCCAGATGCACCAGGTGAGAGTTAATGAGTTACATAGGACGAGCGCCAAACACAATAGTAAGTGAAAATACTTTTGATGAATTTAATTTTACTGCAACCAGTAATCAAACTACATTTACTGGCGTAGATTCTGACGGTAAAACGCTTTTATATAATGCTGGTAATATGGAAGTATTTTTGAATGGTGTACGTCTAGAAGAAGCAGACTTTACAGCGACAAATGGTACAAGTGTAGTGCTTGCAACAGGAGCAACAACTGGCGATGTCATGAGTGTCAAAAGTTTCTCAGCATTCCAAGTAGGTGATGCAGTAAGCAAAGCATCAGGCGGTGCATTTGGTGGCAATGTAAGTGTATCAGGTACAGTCACAGCTACTAGTTATAATGGAGACGGAAGCAATCTTAGTGGCATATCAACAGATTTAGTACTTGACATTACTCCACAGCTAGGTGGTAATTTAGATCTTAACAGTAAAAACATTACCGGAACTGGCGACATTGATATTACAGGTTTATTACAACTTAACAGGCTAACAACACATGGCGATATTATTAATTTGCAAAAAGACGGTACAGAAGTAGGAAGCATTGGTATTGAAAGCAGTGGTTTTTATGTAGACGGCGAAGCCAGTCATGCAGGACTAAAATTGTTTGCAAGTTCAGTTGCACCACGTCAAAACGGTGCAGATGTAGATGCGACTATTGACTTGGGCTGGAGTGGTGGAAAATTTAAAGACCTTTACTTATCCGGAGATGCAATAGTAGACGGGCATCTTAGATTGTACACCACAGATGATCAAGCCCACCAATGGTATGCATACACTTATACAGATGATACTTTGAGATTAAACTATGACGGTGTTGGTAATGACGAAGTTATATTTCATACCAATGGTAATATAGATTTTGCAAGCAATACTACTACCGCAGTAAGAATAAATTCAAATGCTAGAACCAGCACAGGTTTGAATGTTGGAGGAGCCGGTAGTACATCAACTGGCATATATGTTGATAACAGTGACGGTGGTGCTACACTTGATATAGCAATGCTAGGATCCAGTTATGGTGCTCATGGCGCTAGTGCTGGAGAAGTTTGGTTTTATTCACCTGACAATATCAATATTGGTGGTGCAACAGGTAGCTCTAATACAATAAACTTTTTAGGCGGCGGAAGAAAAAACATTCAGTTTTACAACGAAGGAGTAGTATTTTTTCCTGAAGTTGGCACCAGAGGAGACATCACATTTCCTATTTGTAGTATCAGTAATAATGGATCTAGTAACAGATATCTACATGCACAATTTCAAGCACAAGGCGGAGATATGCTACACATACACTTCCGTGGCTATGAGTACATAGGCGGAGCAATTAAATCTGGATCAGGCGGTGGATACATCTATAATACAGGTGGTCAGACTACAATATATGCTCAAGCACTAAGTGGAAATTGTGCGGCTGTACATCAAACAACAACAAATAGAGTCGAAATAGTTGTTGACACAGGCACTAGTCAAGTAGGTAACAGATGGGGTAGTTATGTATTTTTTGGTGGTACAGATACAATTACTGCAAACAGTCCACTTTCACTAGTTCAGTATGGATGGAGCAGTAGTTCAGGAAGGTTATATAGCTCATGACAAAAATGGTAACAAAAGCAGATGGTCAGGTGACTTATGTTTCGGAACAATTTTTAGACAGCGTGGTACAAGAAGGCGATACTGTTGAAGACATGCCTGTCTTAGAACGTGAAGAACCTACAGCAGAAGAAATTGCCAACAATTTAGTAGCAAGTGAAAATTACTTGGCTAGAAAATATCTTGCTGAAACAGATTGGTATGTGACTAGAAAAGCAGAAACTGGCAAAGCTATACCTGATGATATTGTAACTAAAAGACAAGAAGCCAGAGATAAGGTCAAAGAACTATGACCAGAGCAAGAGATTTAGCAAATCAGGCGGACTTAACTTTTGATTCACTTGAATTAGAATCAACTGATACTAGTGTTAATATAGGCCCAATTATTACTCTAGATAGAAATTCAGCAAGTCCTGCCAATTGGAATAAAACTGGTGCGATAGTATTTTCAGGAAGAAATGATGCGTCTGAAACTGTAGAGTATTTCCAGATAAATTCTCAAATTGAAGATTACGCAGATGGTACTGAAAACGGAAGACTTCAATTTATGAGTATGAGGCAAGGCACCTTGCAAGAAACCATGTTTATGAACAGTTGGGGTGATCTATATTTCCAAGGTTATAATCCTAAATTAGGATGGATTGACCACAAAGGAACAACAAATGATCTATTTGTAGGTGTAAATGATATGACTGCAAATAGAGCTATAAACTTTCCAGATGCTGATGGCACATTGGTTGTAAGCGGAACAGGCGCAAATAATTTTGGAATAGGAACTTCTAACCCAACACATGATATAGAAATTAAAAAGACAGCACCTGAGATAATGTTAGAGGAAACATCTACTGGTGGTTCAAAAAGATTATCAATAGGTGTAACAAGTGCTGGATTACCATTTATAAATGCAGAACAATCTGGTGGTGTCATTGCTATGAATATGACAGGTTCAGAAGTAGCTAGATTTAATACCAATGGATTATCTTTTCCTAGTGGCTATGGTATAGATTTTAGTGCTACAGGAGATTCCAGTGGTATGTCTTCAGAACTATTAGACGATTATGAAGAAGGTACATGGACACCCACAATTACTGGATATAACGGCGGATCAACGCAAACTTATTCAACTCAAAATGGCAACTACATAAAAGTAGGTAGACTTGTTGTGGCAAATTTTTATGTTGCTCTCAGCAACAAAGGAAACATAGCAGGTAACTATTCTGGCATAGGCGGTTTGCCATACGCTACTGAGACCTCAGTAGGAGGCACAGGTGTAATTAATAGATACAGTAATCTAGCATCAGCTGTAAGTGGCGTACAACTTGAAATGGGTGGTGGCATTAATAATTGGGGCTGGCTTACTAGAACCAATGGCACCTCAGGAACAGCAGATGGATACATGAATACCAGTCAATTGCAAAATAACACTTGGTTCATGGGAACATTAATATACAGACAACAATAATTCAAATGGATATTTGAATCGGACAGTCCAACCATAGGAGATAAAAATGGCATTAACAGAAGAAACAGTACAAGATAAAATAGAAATCGTCGGTGAGTTTAAAATGGTTCAAGTTAGAACTGCAACTATTATTAAACGAGACGGGGAAGAAATTAGTAGAAGTTTTCATCGTCATGTAGTAGCACCAGATGCAGACATATCAGGTGAAAGTGCAGAAGTGCAAGCAATATGTGAAACAGTACACACTGATGCAGTAAAGTCGGCATATGAAGCACATAAAATTGCTCATGCTCCTGAATAAATATTACAGCAACATAAATATGTATAGCAGACTAGGATATACATATGGCAATAAATTTTCCTACAAATCCATCTAATGGACAAACATTCGTAGCACTAGGTAGAGGTTGGCAATACAATTCTACTTCTGGTAGTTGGGAAGCATTGATCCGTGTAAACACTGCATTTGATAGTGATGATATACAACAAGGTACAACCAACTTGTTTGCATCAGATGAAACTATTGATGACAGAGTTGGCGGACTTATACAAGCTGGCAACAATATAACTATAAACTATGATGATGTAAATGATCAACTTACAATTAATGCAACTTTAGGATCATCTTTTGCAAATGATCTATTACCTGATCAAAATAACTTCAGAGACATAGGTAGTACTACTCTAAAGTGGAAAGACTTGCATATGGCAGGTGATGCTGTTATAGATGGTAATCTTACCGTGAATGGAACAACCACCACTATAAATAGTACCCAATTAGACGTAGATGACCTTAATATCACTATAGCTAGTGGTTCGGCAACTGCAATCGATGCCAACGGCGCAGGCATCACTGTTGATGGTGCTAATGCTACATTTACATATACACAAACTGATAATCGTTGGAATTTAAACAAAGAACTTAATGTCGCAAGAGTACATGGTAATTTAACTGGAGATGTCACAGGTAATGTAAGTGGCAGTGCTGGAAGTGTTACAAGCCTGACTACAAACAGTATTGGTGAACTAAGTGATGTTGATATTACAACAAACGCACCTGCTCAAGGAAATATGATTGTATGGGATGTCAATAAATTTGTACCTGCTGTACCTTATGATTCGGGTGCTTTTAATACAGACTTTGCCGCAAAAATTGATACCACCGGAATTACAGACGGACAAATAATTATATACAACAATGCAAGTGCCAAGTTTATTGCAGGCGATGGTTATGCTACAAGTAACTTTAACACTGACTTTGCAACTAAAAGTATACACAGTTTGAATGATGTTGTCAATACAGGATTAGCTGACAATCGAGTTTTAATATACAATCAGAGTGCAGGTGAATATCAACCAGGACTAATTGGACCTAGTAATATTAATACCACAAATAGTTTTGTAGATGAATTTACAGCAAATGGAGGCACAGCAAGTTTCACTCTTAGTCAAGACCCAGGTTCAAAAGAAAATGTTTTGGTATTTGTAGATGGAGTGCCACAGCTTAACAGCAACATCACATTGAGCGGAACCAGTCTTACACTTGGAGGCACACCTAGTAATGGACAAGTTGTTGAAGCAAGAGGATATGGAATACTTAATAATATTGGTGCACCAAGTGATGGTACTGTTACAAATGTAAAATTAGCTTTAACTTATACAAGCAATCAATATACAGGTAACGGAACATTAACTGATTTTACTATTGAAGCAGGACATACTGTAGCTGATATTCTTGTAATACTAGATGGACTTATTCTTCCACCAGCTGATTATAGTATCAATGGAACAACATTAACATTTGGAAGTGCTCCATTGAATGGACAACAAATAGATATAAGGTATATGCCGGTATGAGTAGAGTAAGAGATAAAGCAGATTTTCAATTCGCAGGCGAGGATTACACACATGCAGGTGGTGTAAGGTATGTAGCAAATGCAATTACCACTTCAGACTTAGATGCAAACGGTACAATTTCCAATATACATTTACAGGATATTGCAGATGTAGCCGCAGTAAGTGCTAGTAATGACGGATTCTTTTTAAAATATGATCACGGCACTACTGCTTTTGTTTGGTCACAAGTAAGCGGTGGCGGTGGAGGTACAATGAATGACCTTGTGGATGACACAACACCACAGCTAGGCGGCGACCTAGATGGACAAACATTTGATATTACCACTACTGGAAAAATATTGTATGCAAACGTTTACAACAACATAGGTGATCTTCCAAGTGCATCCACATACCATGGAATGTTTGCTCATGTCCATGGAACTGGATATGGATATTTTGCTCATGCAGGTAATTGGTTAAGGCTAGTTAACGAAGATACATCTGGTAATGCAAGCATTTCAGGAAATCTAACTGTCACTGGTGATTTTACAGTAAATGGGACTACTACAACTATCAACACAACCGAACTAAAAGTTAGTGATAATATTATCACGCTTAATAATGATGTCACAGGTACACCAAGTCAAAATGCAGGTATCGAAGTAGAGCGTGGCTCAGATTCAAATGTAGACATCAGATGGAACGAAACAATAAACAAATGGCAGTTTACAAATAACGGATCAACTTATTTAGATATAGGTGCTGGCGGTGATGTTATAGATGATCCTTCACCACAATTAGGAGGAGACCTAGATGTTAACGGCAATGCTATAGAGTATACGTTCAGTCTATCTGGAAGTTCTTCACCTAATTATATATTTGCTGGAGGCAATAATTTTTTCAGTGGTGCAACAAACAATCCTACTCTTTATTTGACAAGAGGAGTAAAATATAAATTTACTAATATTAGTAGCAGTCACCCATTTAGAATACAAAGTGTAAACAGTGCAGGCGGCACATTATACAATGTAGGTGTAACAAACAATGCTGGTTCAGGTACAGTAACATTTATTCCTCCCATGAATGCACCAGACGAATTGTACTACTATTGTGGTGTACACAGTAGTATGAATGGAACAATAAACATTGTAGGAGGTTCGGGTGGCGCTAGTACTGGTGATATAAGTTTTAGTGGTAGTACAATTACCAGTAGTGGTACTACTGTAACAGTAGATGATAACTTAACAGTCACAGGAAATCTTACTAGTAGTCAAGCAGGTTCACCTATTTTACAAAGTGCAACAAGTCTCACATTACAAGCCGCTGACAGAGTGCATGTAAATCAAAGTCCTTTACGATTATACAACATAGGAACAACAGCTAGAAATGCACTTACATCATCTGATGGCGATCTAGTATATGATGAGGATTTAGATGAAGTTTATGCATATCAAAATGGTAGTTGGGCATCTCTATCAGGAGGTGGATCTAGTGGACATACATTTACTGTAACTGCTCCGGGTGCATCTTATTATCAGTTTGCACAAGATAACAAATTTTTTACAAGCAATGAAAATAATCCTGATTTATTTTTGACAAGAGGTGAAACATATAACTTTGTGATTAATGCAAACGGACATCCTTTTTACATCAATCATACAAATGCTACAGGTACAGCAAATCAATTTACAGATGGAGTATCAAATGCAGGTACAACAAACGGAACTTTAGTGTTTACAGTACCAATGGATTGTCCTGATATTTTATATTATAATTGTAGTGTGCATGGCGCAATGAACGGAGTCATATACATTACAGGTGATAGTGCTACAACAGGCAAAGGCTATGTCACTGAGCAAGTGGTAAATTTATCTGGTACAAGCGGTACTATTGCATTTGATATTGAACGAGCGGCTATCCAAAAGATACCAACCAATTTAACTGCAAACTCAACACTTAATTTTAGAGCAAACTCTACTAGTAGTTTTGGAAGCAAAGTAACTTATAGAACTACTCCAGCTACAAATGAATCACTTACTTGTGTTGCTATTGTTGATTGTGATAGTAATGGCTACTATTTCAGCACAATACAAATAGACGGAAGTTCAGTAACTCCTCTTTGGTCTGGTGGTACTGCACCTTCTACGGGAGGCACTTCTGGAACAGATGTGTACACATTTACCATAGTAAATTTTGCTGGCACATATCAAGTATTTGGTGCATTACAAAACTATGCCTAGATTAGCAAAATTCACAGGCGCAAGATCATTTGGCGGAATTGGATCTCCACCAGGAGGCGGTGGTGGCTCCAATGAAGAAACATTTACAACTCCAGGAATTCAATCATGGACAGCGCCAGCTGGTGTTACATCAGTTAATGTTGTAGCTGTTGGTGCAGGCGGACGTGGCGGAGCCGCACCAGCTAGTATAAATTATGGTTATGCTGGAGGAGGTGGTGGCGGTGGTCTTGCCTATAAAAACAATATATCAGTGACTCCTGGACAAACTTATACAGTCGTAGTTGGAAGTGGATCTAGTACGCTTAGTTCTGACCGAGATAGTGTTTTTATCAATGAAGGAACCGTTGCAGGATATGGCGGAGGAGATGGTGAAAGTAGGGCTCTCAACGAAAGTGGAATCAAACAAGGTGGTTCTGGAGGAGAGTGGAATGGACTTGGAGGCGGAAATGGCGGCGATGGAGGCGACAGTTCTGGAGGACAATATAACGGACCTGGCGGCGGAGGTGGAGCTGGAGGCTACACCGGAGTTGGCGGTGCTGGAGGTAACACAGGACAAGTATCACATCAAAATGCTGGAACATCTGTATACTATGGAGGCGGCGGTGGAGCTGGCGGACCATCAGGTGGATCTTATGCCGGTGGCGGTGGCGGAGTAGGTTTAGATGGTATTTCAGGTTATACTGGAAGTGAAGGTACTGGTGGTGTATATGCTAACAACGGATCTGCAGATCCTGTAGCCAAAGGTGGAGCAGGAGGTAATGATGCCGGAACATGGCCCGCAGGTACTGGTGGTACATACGGAGGCGGAGCGGCAGGTGGTTACTACAATGAAGGCAGACGAAGTGGAGCACACGGAGCAGTAAAAATTATATGGGGTGTAAGCAATCCATTTGGTCATAGTTATCAAAGTTATACAGGCGGCGAATACTATTCATCATCTGCTATAACGCATGGACAATGGAGAACTGCGTCAACTAGTACAACAAGTAATACACAGATATGGATAAGACAACAAATAATAGGCGGAAATTCTCAAAACACATTGGCAGTTAATTTGCGACGTGGTTTAAATAATTTAGGTGTAGGAGATACTATCACAGTAGGTGCGCCTTTTAGTCCTACTAAGACATTTACAATTTCAGGTGGTATAAGCACTCAAATTGGATATACTGGAAATAATAATTACAGAAGCTGGTTCTTTGATGTTGATGCACAAAGTCTGACAAATGATACTTACTTCTATGAGTTTACAATACAAGCATAATACGCTAAATATGTGTAGCAGACGGACAAAGTAAATGCCTTTAAATAAATTAAAAACAGAATCAATTGAAATAGATGCTATTACAGCCGACTTGTTGGCTACAGGATCTATTACATTAGCAGATATCAATGACGGTGAAATAACTGCCGCCAAGCTTCATCAAAGTGGAGCAACAGATGGTCAAACACTGATTTGGGTAAATGCCAACGGTCAATGGGAACCAGGCGCTGGTGGCGGTGGCGGTAGCATGTCAGATTTAGTAGATGATACTACTCCACAACTAGGTGGTAATCTAGATGTAAATGGAAAAAGTATTACGGCAAGTTCTGGCCAAATAGAATTTGAAATTGCTAATCATAAATCTTTTGTGGTTTACGATAGCTATCTTAAAATAGATGCTGATAACAATTATTCTGCAGGAATAAACTTTATAAGAGATAAAGCGACACCAGCTAATGGTGATGTTCTTGGTTACATGTTTGCTCAGGGTCGTGATAGTGGTAATCAATTACAGTCGTTTGCAAGAATAGACTTGAATTCTGAAGTAGTAAATGCTGGTTCTGAACGTGGCTCAATAGTGCTTAGAAATATAGTAGGTGGTAGCTATGAAGATTTTTTCAAAGCAGATGCTCAACTCATGCAAAATATTTTATACAAAGATATCAAAGCAGATATAGGTGTTAGATTAATCTTTGAGGGTGCGACTGCAAATACTTATGAAACAATATTAACTGTTATTGACCCAACAGCAGATAGATTCATTGAATTTGCTGATGCTAGTGGTACTGTGGTCACTACCGGAAATGCAGATGCTGGAGCAACTTCAACTAGTAGCAGTGACGCAGATCATATTTTAATCAGCGACGGCGGTGTGTTGAAAAAAATTACTCCAGCAGATTTAGGTATCGGTGGACCCTCAACTGCTTATGCAAAATACATATATGAAATATCTAGTACAGTGACCAGCGTAAGTGGTGCTGACGTAAATGGCAACACACTAAGTTATACTGCTGGAAACAATGTAGTTGAAGTATTTGTTAATGGTGTTAAACAACAAGAAGGTACAGGCAAAGATTATCAAGCAACAACAGGAAACAGTGTTGTGTTTGCTAGCAATCTCTACAGCGGAGATCTTGTAGATATAATTGCATACAATATGTTTGATGCAAACGTACTTGATATCAACACAGTTTTAACAAACGAAAACTTAGGTGGTGATCCGGCTAATGATAATGGAAATTTAATTATTTCTCATGGAGCTACAGGACAACCAATGACTAGCATTGGAACTAGTGCAATTAATAATATAGCTATTGGTAATCAAAATTTAACTAATCTTGTGGATGGCGATGATAATATTGCAATAGGTAAATTGAACTTAGCCGCAAATAATGGCAGTAGTAATCTTGCAATCGGAAATAACGTTTTACGATACGGTGCAAGTCACAGTCAAAATACTTTGCTTGGAATGTACAACAGCCATCAAAGTAATGCTAGCGGCTTTTATCGTAATACTTTTGTAGGATACGGTGGAGGTTATAGTATTAATACTGGTGATTACAATACTTCTATTGGTTCATATGCTAGAGCTTATTATAATAATACAAGTTATTCAACTGCCATTGGCTATGCCGCTATACCTGGGTTTAACCATTGTACAAACGTTGGAAGCTACTCAGGTGCTAGTATGTATGGTCAAAGTGATTACTGTACATTAATTGGAAACTATGCTGGCTATGATATGGATGGCGGAGATAGAGCTACTTATATAGGATATCGTGCAGGCTATGGTGGAGGCAGTGCTATGTATAATACAGCGGTTGGCACGAATTCTCTGTACAACATTTCTAGTGGTGAAAGAAATACTGCTATAGGTGATGCCGCTGGTTACACCATAGGAAGTGGAAGTAACAATGTATGTTTAGGTCAAGCCACAGGTTATTCTCTAACTACTGGAGATCAAAATACAATTCTTGGTCAAGGAGCAGGGCAAACTGGTACAAATAATTTAGTCAGTGGATCTAACAATACCTTAATTGGTTATCAAGCACAAGGTACAAGTGATAGTATGTCCAATACTATTGTACTAGGAAATGCTAGTATTAGCAGTTTACAATGTAATGTACAATCCATCAGTGCATTATCAGACGAAAGAGACAAAACAGATATACAAGATTTGACACTTGGACTGGATTTTATCAAAGCAATGAGACCAGTACAATTCACTTGGAATCGCAGAGATGGTACACTAGGTACTAGAAAAGAAGTTGGATTTATAGCACAAGAACTGCAAGAAGTTGAAATGGATTTCAACACAAGAAATAGAACGCACATGGTCAATGATGAAGACCCCAGCCAATTACTTGCGGCACCTATGCAATCATATCCAATACTAATTAAAGCAATACAAGAATTATCAGCTAAAGTTGACAGCTTACAAGCTGAAGTAAATACATTGAAAAATGGAGGTTAAAAATGGCAGTTAACGAACTTGACAGAGATTATCAGAGAATGTTACACAGTTGTGATATAATAGAAAATATTATTGCTGGTATGAAAATGGCTGATGCACCTGACACAGATAAAAAAAGTGCTGTGGGAGGTATAGTAATGACATTAGAAACAGAAATACTAGACGACAAGTATACCACAGCAGGTAAAAGTTTGACACGAATCAATGAAGTAATAGCAACTGGTCGTACATATTGGAAGTCATAAAGGAATAAAAGATGCCAACAAGTAAGAACTTTGAATTAGGTAGTTTTGCAAACAATGTGGATCACGATCCAAGCACTGGTGATACACAAATTTCCAACAATATCACGCTAACAGGTGAACTAAGAGGTCCAAGTACATTTATTATTGATCCTGCTGGAATAGGTGATGCAACTGGCTTGTTGCAAATCAAAGGTAACTTGCAAGTAGATGGCACTACAACAACAATAAACAGTACCACACTTGACGTTGATGATCTTAATATTACAGTAGCCAAAGGAGCCGCAAATCCAACGGCGGCCAATGGAGCTGGACTAACAGTAGATGGAGCTAACGCAACATTTACATATGATAGTATAAATGATCAATGGACTATGAACAAGCCGTTGTCAGCAACTATTGTTGGTATGAGCATCAATGATTTAATAGATGTAGATACAAATACATCACCACCCACAAATGGACAAACTATTGTTTGGAATACAACCGCTGGCAAATTTGAACCAGGTGACAGTTTTAGTCAAAGTGATTTTAATACTGCATTTGCCGCTAAGAATGTTGGCGATCTAAATGATGTTGATACAACAGGCGTGACAGACGGTCAAGTTTTAGTTTATAGCTTGGCAAACAGTAGATTCGAACCAGGCACCGTAAGTGGCGGTGGTGGCGGCGGAGGTGGGTTGTTTTCCTTGTTAGACTTTTAATAAATAAGTATATAGACAAGGAAGAACATGGCTTCATTTACAACATACAAAACAGCAACTATAAACACAACTACAGGTACAACTTTGGTTACTTGTGGTACTGGACAGCATTTCTTGCATAGTGCATATGTTACAAATGTTGAAGGCAGTGCATTGCCTATTACATTAGAAATAGTACATGCTGATACAACTGTGACTCATGTAGCTCACAAGTTAAAAGTTTTTCCTAATGAAACAGTGGATTTGGTTTCTCAAAACAAAATATATCTCTTGACTGGAGATGCATTAAAAGTAAAAGCAGACAGAGGAAGTGCTTTCACTGTATCAGTGAGCTTATTGGATCAGGCAATATAAAATGACAGTAAACAATTCAAGAACAGACAGTACAGGCGGAATTTATACCGGAACAGCATATGGAGATAAAACATTTTATGGATTTAAAATGGATCATGCAACCGGAGATTGCACTGTCACTGTAATAGATGCAAATGACAATGACCCCATAGCATTACCAGATACAATTTATCCAGAGATTGTTGGAGGCACCAACGATTATAAAGCTCATTTTTTTAGTATTGATACAATAGAATTTGCTATTGATAGCAATGGTCATCTTCAAATGAAATTTTTGAGCTAGTGAGACACATTGGCATAAATATCAATAGTATTTTAAAAGACAGGACGCAATAAATGGCAACAATTATAGACCTCGGAAAACTTAGATTTCATTTTGCAGGCGAATATGACGCCGCTACTGATTATGAATTAAACGACATCGTCAAGTACGGTGGTAATGTTTATGTATATGCAAACGTAACAAAAACGCAAGGAAATCTTCCAACTGATCAAACTTATTGGACTTTGATGGTCGAAGGCTTTAAGTTTAGAGAAGTATATGACAATGCAACACAATATAGAGTAGGAGATGGTGTTACCTATGGTGGTAAAGTTTACATATGTATACTGGACACACAAGGAAATAGTCCTCCAAATGCAACATATTGGAGTCAGTTTGCAGATGGTATACAATGGGAAGGAGATTACCAAAATACTACAGGGTATCAAAAAAATGACCTTGTAAAATTTGGATCACAGGTTTATATTGCGAAACAAGATACAACAGGAAATCTTCCAACAGATCTTTCATATTGGGACAAGTTTGTTGAAGGTGTGAGTCCACAAGGTGTCTACAATGCCGCGACACAATACACACCAGGAGATATTGTAGCTTATGGTGCTAATTTATATCGTTGTACACAAATCTCTACAGGAAATCTACCAACAGATACTTCATATTTTGAAAACTTTATTAATGGTAACAGTTTCAAAGGTACTTGGAGTAATGCAACACAGTACTATATTGGTGAGACTGTGCGTTATGGTGGTAATGTTTACAAAGCAAAGATTGATAATGTTGGCAAGCAACCAGACACTAACGGAACTGAATGGGAAGCATTTACCACAGGTGTAAACGCAAGAGGTAATTGGGCATCAGCCGTTGATTATGCTAAAAATGATGTTGTCACACATGGTGGTAACACATACATTGTAATAGAAGGACATACGTCAAGTGTGTTCGCAACAGATTTAGCCGCAGGCAAATGGCAAAAATTCAACAGCGGTATTCGTTACATGGGTCTCTGGACCACAGGTACAGAATATCTTAAAGATGATATTGTCAAAAACAGTGTGAGTACATATATTGCACTAGTAGATCATACTGCTGGCGCAGACTTTTTTATAGATTTAAACACAAACAATTATTGGGAAGAGTTTGTTGCAGGCGCAAGTTATGTGCTTCCAAACACATCCGGTAATGCAGGAAAATATTTACAGACTCCAGACGGTGCAACATACAGTTGGCAGTTTGCGGGTGCAAATGACAAGATTTTTTATGTAGCTGAAGATACAACTAGTAGTGCTGATGACGTGAATCACGGACAAGCTGTTGATTATGCTTTTGCAAGTGTCAAATATGCATGTCAATATATTGCGGCAGATGTTGCTAACAGAACACCAGCAACAATTTTTATCAAAGACGGAACATACAATGAGGTACTTCCAATTACAGTACCAGAAAATGTAACTATTGTTGGTGATGGACAGCGTAACTGTATTATCCAACCAGCCGCTGGTAACGGAGACAATGGCATACCAAACAATGAAGAAACAATGTTCTTCCTTGACAGTGGTGTGATGATTGAAGGTATTTTAATGAAAGGGTTGACAGGATTTAGTATTGGTACTCCTGGAGATCCAACAACAGCAACAGTTAAAGGTTGTTATCTAAGATTGAAACCAGGTGCAACAATATTGAAATCACCATATATCAAAGAATCAAGTGCATTTAGTACAGGTGGTGTTGGAGCTATAATCGATGGATCAGTTGTAGCGGCAGGTACAGCAGGTAGTATGGTATTTCATACATATACACAGGTACATGATGGCGGTATAGGATTTTGGGTAAGCGAAAATGGACTTAGCGAGATTGTTTCTTGCTTTACTTACTATTGTGACTATGGATATGTATCAACTGGCGGCGGTAAGATTCGTGCATTGAACGGAAACAACAGTTATGGTACTTACGGTGCGTTAAGTGCTGGCTTTGATACAAACGAAGTTGCGGCAGACGGTTATATCTATGGTGATACAATCACATACACAGCAAGTTCACTGAATACCTCAGACGGATTTACAGTAGGTGATACACTGACTTATGGTGGTACAACCACAAATAACATTGCAATTTCCGCAGTATCAAATGAGCAACAGTGTACTATTACAACTGCTAATCCACATGGACTTTCAGAAGGTGATATGGTTGCATTCAAAGATATTGTTCCTAATGATTGGGCAAAAACATTTGGAAGCCATGGCACAGCAAGTATGTACAATAGAACTTGGTATGCTGATACAGTGAGTGCAACACAATTCAGAATATGTACAAATCCAGATTTGACAAATTATTTTGACACACGAAGCATAAATGGCTGGGGTGTAGTAAATGAAACAATCTCAGATGCTACAAGAGCTAATCCAGTTGTTGTAACAATAACAGGACATGGATATGCCAATGGTGATTTAGTACAGAACATTTCTGGTATTGTTGGTATGACTCAATTGAATGGACAAAGCTACTATGCAAACAATATTACAGCTAATACTGTTGAACTTTACACAGATGCAGGTTTAACAACAACACTAGACGGAACCGCATTTAGTGCATATGTAAGTGGCGGTAATGCTGAAAGAGTGTTAACAGGTACAGCATTTACTAGTGGTGATATTATTGCATACAAAGAAATGAAATCAAATATTGCAAACATACAAACAAACATTCAACCAGCGGCAAATCACAGATTGGTTGTAAATGATACTGTAAAAGGTTACACAGGAAAAACAATTAAGGTAGCGGTTAGAAATACAGGTTCAGGAAATAGATATGTATTTGATGGTGAAGAACTAGGTTCTCATAAAATGGATACAAAACATAGAATGTATATTTTTGAACAAAACGATGACAGTAATGATGGACACCCACTATACTTCAGTGAAACACAAGACGGAACACATGGTGGCGGTGTAGAGTTTAATGTAACCAAAGATGCCGTAACAGGACTGACAGGTCAGGCTGTTGAATATTACTTGGATGGTGTGCTACAAGCTAACCTTGCCGCATATGCAAGTGGCTTTAATGGCGCAACTAGCAGAGAAGTTTGGGTTGTAGGTGCTACAGTGCCAAAACTGTACTCAGTTTGTTACTATCACTCAGGAATGGGCGGTGGAAGTGGTTATACATCCACAAATGCAACATACACACCAACAACTGGTGTACTGCTAATTGACATTGGCGCACACAGTTTAGACATTGGTGAGAACGTAGAAATTATACAAGACAGTATTAGATTTACTTGTGGTTTGGACGGAGATGGAACCAATCATGATTATCCAAGAAGTTCGGATCCTGCAAAAACAACTGTGTTTGTAAAAGTTATAGACAAAAGTGCTACTACAATAACAGTTAATGTTGGAATAAGCAGTAATACAAGTATTCATAATTATGTAAGTACACCAATTAGTAATAATATTCAGACTGCTTCGAGTGACAAGCCAACTATTGTGTACAATACAACTACACAACATAGCACAGCAGATTCACATTGGGAAAGATTTACAGGCATTTATAGAACAGATAGTGTTGCTGATGGTGCAACAATTACTGCACAAGATGGTCAAAGTGCTACAGTAGCAGTTGACGGTGCAAAAGGACAGCATGGATTTAGTTTGGTGCTAGCAGGACTTAGTGAAGAGCCAAGAGCAGGTGCAAGTATTGAATTTGTAACAGGCCCAGTATATCAACCTATAGACAATGTTGATATTGGTAGAACTCCTAATGTAGGTGCAGACACAGTTAGTTACATTGTAACCACAGTCTCAGGATATACTGCAAGCAGTGATCCAACTATACTTGGTACATGTACAGTAACACTTGCAACAGAAAAACCTGATACTAGCGATACATATTATGGACAAATGTTTAGATTGAGATACAAGTACAGTCAAGTTAGACTTACTGGACATGACTTCTTAAGTATTGGTACTGGCGGTAGAGCTTCAACAAATTATCCTGGAGAACCAACACAACAGGCTTCACAAGGTAATGAAGTTACAGAGACATATCCAGGTCGTGTTTATTATGTAAGTACAGACCAAGATGGTAACTTTAGAGTTGGTAACTACTTTAGGGTAGACCAATCAACTGGTAGAGCTACACTTGATGCTAGTGCATTTGATCTTAGTGGTTTGACAAGTTTGAGATTGGGTAGTATTGGTGCTCAGTTAGGTGAAAGCATTAACGAATTCAGTGCAGACGGCACACTAAGTGGTAACAGCAATACGGCTGTTCCAACAGAACAGGCTGTGAAAACATATGTGGATACTTCAGCTATATCTCAATCACTATTGACTACAGCGGGTGATATACTTTATAGAGATGCTACAGGTGCTCAAAGATTAGGCATAGGGACTGCTGGACAGGTTCTAGTAGTTAATGCTAGTGCAAATGCAGTCGAATGGGGCGATTCATCTGGCGGTGGAGCGGCTACACCTTATGCTAGTTCAGGAACTACTGAAGATGCAGATGGTTATGTAACATCTGCAACCAGCACTGGCGTTGCTGTATCTAGTGTGACATATGAATTCCAAGGAAGAGCTCCAATAGACGACATAGATTTTGGTAGATATAAACGTATAACAGGTTACATACAAACAGTAGGTGCTACTACAGAAACTGTAGCCATATCATATAAAGCAAACGGTGAGATCGACAATCTTACAGTGACATAAATATAACTAAGAAACAGGAATAACGATGGCAAACGCACTATTATATAACGCACTTATGAAAGAGAATGAAAGTCTCAGGCTCCTAATTGATGCAGAAAAATTTAAAGTAATTGAAGCAAAATTAACTGAAGAGCCTTTTGAACCAAATAACTGGTATCTACTTCCTTATGATAATAGCAATTATGATGCTAGTAGAGAAATTTACACTTGTGCGGCTTGGGGAACAAATACACAGAATAGTTGCGGAGCTTCTTGTACTTGGACAGTGCCTAGTGATGGCACAAATATGGCTATGTTTCAATTATGGGGTGCAGGTGCCTACACAGCCACAGGTTGTTGTTGTGGAGGTAGTCACTATGGACCAACTGGTGCTTATGCAGTAAGTATTCTTCCAGTCACGGCAGGTGAAAGTTGGATTATGTGTGCGGCATGTACATATTGTTGTTGGGCAAGTAGAGGTACTGGTCCTGCTACTATGTGTCAAAGTTATGTGAGTAATACAAACGGAACACAATGTCTAATAGCCATGGGTGCATGTAGTGGCATGGGTAGATCCGCTGAGATGTTGCATGGTGAAACATATTGTAGATATAGATCTCCAGATGGAAATAGAGATTCAGGTGCGTGTCTGTGTAATGGTGGACATGATTATTGTTTTACTAGTAGTTGTGCAACTTGTGGAGAGATTCCTTTCCATAAAGACAATGATATTACTTTTTCAAACTACGGCATGGGTGCTTGTACTTGTGGACTTCCTAGCTTGTACGGTAAAGCATGTTTTGACACAAACCATTATGGATACAAGTTTCATGCTCCGGTAATTGGAGTAGACCATACAGTTGCACCAAACACATGTCAATGTTGCTTTAGTTATAGTAGTGGTACATGTTGCGGCGGTAGCTGTTGTAGTGCATCTGCTGGATATAGACAAGTGTATGGAGCAGGTGGTACAGCAACACACGTTATGGGTGGCGGTAATAGTAACTGTGGAGATTCCGGTAGACCAGGAATGGTACGATTAACTTGGTGGACAGCTTAATGAGAAAAGATAAATAATTACGAAGGTAAAAAAATATGGCAGATATTACAAAAGAATTTACAATTGATGTTCCAGACGAGCTGTGGGTCGATAAGCATGACGATTCCAATACAGCTACCTACACATATACTGGACCTGATAAAGTATGGTTAGGATCAAAAAACGAAGAAGCAATACACTATACGTCATTTGAAGAACCTGATAGTGCTGAACTTAAAGTATTACAGGATCAAGGTATTACTGTAATTGAAATTGATTGTGATGCACAACCTGAAATTGGCATGTGGTCACAACCCATAGCTGATGACTTTCAACACACATTTGAAGATGAAACAAACGCTTTTGATGATAGTGTATACAAAAAAATTACTAATCCTAGTGTAAATGATTGGATGGATTGTATTATTGATCCATCAGATAACACAAAAATTAAACTAGTACCTATTTACAAGACTACAGATACTGGTCCTGAAATGAAAGCAAAAGCTAGAAAAGCATATGTTGAAAAATACAACAGTCAATATTCTTTTACCACAGATCAACAAACTGCTATTGATAAGTTTATCAGTGATATAGATACATATATTGCACTATATGCCAATTGTTATCCTTGGAAATTTATTACAATCTCAGAAGGATCAATGCCTCAGATACCAGCAGATTTAGGCACATTATTTGAATCACTACCTCAAAAGGTATCTGAAAATGAAGATGTATAGGAGTAGCTAATGAGTGATGTACTTTTATATGCCGCAATGAAAGAAAACCAAAGACTCCGTGATATGTGGAGGGACATGCAAGACGGTGGCGGCGCAGATGCGGCAAACGTTTATACTAAGGCAAATGGAGCATTAGGTGCTGGTTCGGGTATTATCACAGGAATCAGTTGTGCATATCCTACATCTAGTGGTACAAGTGGACCAACTTCAACAACCAGATTAAAAGCAGAATGGGCTGAAGTGCTTGGCCCTATAACACAACAAAGACCTAATAGTCTTAAGGTATGTGATACAAGTGGTTACTATAGATGCGGTGCTTCCTGTACTTGGACAGTGCCCGCAGGAGTATCCAGAGTAACTTTTCAAAGTTGGGCACCAGGAGGCGGAACAGGATCAAACTGTTGCTGTGGCGGTGCACCTTTTGGACCAAGCGGAGCATACACTGCCGTTGAAATGGATGTAACACCAGGTGAAAGCTATTTGCTTTGTGCAGGTTGTGCCTATTGTTGTTATGCTTATCAGACCACAAATGGTTACTGTGGAGCAAATACTTGTATTTGTGGCCCGGGATTATTTTTGTGTACTGAAAGTGGACTAGCATGTTTTACAGACTGGTTTACATCAACAAGAAGTCACTCAGGAACTAAATTTGCAGGTAACAATAATACGTCAGCTGAAATACCATCAGGAAGTGAAAGCAACCTATGCGGTGCATACCAGTGTAGTGGATGGAACTTTTGTTGGGACAGTGGTAACGATAAGTTAGAAATTGATTTTGTTTATTCAAGTGCAAGAAGATGGCAAATTAGCTGTATGGCAACTAATAGAAATGCATGTTGTTTTGGTATTCCAAGTATGTATCCTTATATGAGAATTGGGAACGATCTTAACAACAACAGTGCAACATGTCCAGCACCAGTGTATGGTTTTGAGGATTGTACTTGTGTGTTCTCATGGACCAATGGTAGTAGTTGTTTTGGATGTAACTATACAGGATGTAACCACAGACAAATACCAAATTCAGGCGGAGCGGCAGGAAGTGTATTTGGTGGTTGTAATGCATGTGGCGGAGACAGTGGTCGAATGGGCATGGTCTGTGTAAGCTGGTGTTGTTGCTAATCTTTTCTTAAAAAATCATTGACATTATAAACTGCGTAGTTTATTATAGATATATAGTACTATATGTACGAGCATTTATATAAACGCGATGAAAGAATCATATGAAAAAATCCTTTTTTATTAACGGCGGTGCTGGTAGAGTGTTGTGCTCATTGCCAGGACTTGAATGGTATCAACAGAATGTAGACAAAGATGTTGTTATTATTGCCGAAGCATGGAACGAATTGTTTCTTGTAAACAAAAATCTTAGACACAACGTATGGCCCTTAGGTGCAAAGGGTTTGTGGGAAAAAATTAGAGACACAGAGCTTATAAGTCCAGAACCATATAGACTTAATGCATACTTTAATCAACGTTGTAATATGATACAAGCATTTGATATGCTTGTTAATGATCTCACAGAAGTTCCTGAAAGTAAAGCTATCAACTTAGATATAAACAAAGTTGATCAAATTCATGGTCATTCTATGTGTGATAAAATAAAAATGCAAACAGGCAAGGAAAAAATTGTAGTTTTTCAACCTTTTGGTTCTGGAGCAAAACAAGACGGAAGATTTATATATGATAGTAGTGGCAGAAGTTTTGAGCTAAGAGATGTGTATAGAATAATCGACAGGCTGACAAAACATTATGCAGTAGTTATTATGAGTACAATACAACTTCCCCCACCTGACAGCCCCAACGCTAGTGTAGTCATTCCAAATGATACAAATCTATTACAATGGATGGGTATTATTAATGCATGTGATTATTTTGTTGGATGTGATAGTATGGGACAACATTATGCTCATGCTTTGGATAAACCTGCAACGGTAGTAATAGGAAGCACTTTTCCTGAAAACATTACATATCCTGGAAATAAAGAATTTACAGTTATTGATGCAGGTAAAGAAAAAAGACAATATATGCCTTTTAGAGTGACAATGGATTGGGCTTTAGAAAGAGATAACGAAGACCTTATGATTTTTGAAGATGACGTATTGGACGAAGTTATCAATAGTGTCATCAAAAAATTAGGTAAACCAAAAAACAAAGCACCGCAACAGTTACCATTGGCAAATCCTAATCAAGGTGATGTATGTCCTACACACGGAGTTGTACATCAAAAGCCATTGACACAAAATTTTCAAAATTATTTGAATATGCAAAACAACGATTCTAAAAGATCTAAAAGACGTAGAAAATAACGGAGAAAATATGTATAAAAAACGATATGAATCTGGATATATTTTAGGCATTAGCCGAGGACATAACTCAAGTGTATGTCTACTTAAAGACGGAAAGATAGTTTTTAATATTGAAGAAGAAAGACTTACAAGAACCAAGTATGATGGAATGCCAATGGCAGGCATTACTGAAGTATTAAAATACACAGACAAAGTAGATCATGTTTATCTATCACATACTAGAACATTAGAATCTGAACCTGACTTGATAGTTGACTATACAGGCGATAACATATATTCAGGTCTATGTAGAAAGTTAGGACTAATTGACAGAAAAGTAGACTTATGGAATCATCCACAGTTTACTGATTTGTCTAGACAACATCACAAAGTACATGCCGCATGTGCTTTTTATAGAAGTGGATTTGATTCCGCAGTTGCAGTGGTTATTGATGGTGCTGGATCTGTACATAATGCAGGTTGGAAAAATGATCCTTTCTCAGATGAGTCAGCCCATGCAATTTGGGAAGTTGAATCAATCATTGATTGTGAATATCCAGCTGAGTTTAATACAAAATATAAACATTTTGGCACACGTGATCCTGCAACTACACAATTAGTTTTCAATAGAAGTGGGGAAGAGTTTGGAGAATTAGATAATCATTATACTTGTTTAATATCTAATAGAGCAGGTCTTGTTAAGTGTTATGAAGCAGTGACACAATACTGTGGTTTTCAAGCTATTGAGGCAGGCAAAACTATGGGGCTATTTCCTTATGGAGAACAAAATCCAGCTATTCCGCCTTTGATGGACAATGATACTCCCTTTGGGCTTAGTAATGCAAATGTTATTATACCAACGTATCCTAATAGTGCCCAGGTGAATATGGCTTTGTATCCTGAAATAAATGTTCCTTGGCAAAGTCCAGAACATGACTTAACAATGGAAAAAAGTAGAAGAGATCTAGCTTATGCAGTACAAAAAGCAACGCAAGAAAAAGCATTAGATATTATAATCAGTGCTAGTAAATTAGCTGATAGGAAAAATGTTGTTCTTACGGGAGGTTATGCTTTAAATTGTGTAGCAAATTATAGCTTCTTAGAAAAAGTAAATGAAGAAGGAATTACTCTTTATGTTGAGCCAATTAGTAGTGATGCTGGTACTGCTATTGGTGCGGCCCTTTGGGGATATCATGAGGAAAGCAGAGATGAACAGCGCCGAGGACGTGACATTTATTTAGGACCTGAATATAATTACCAACAAAGTGATATAGATGAACTTGTGTCTGAATTTAATTGTCAAATGTCTGATGCAGATGATAACTCTGTTGTAGAACTAATTACTGAAAAAAATATTGTTGCTATGTTTCAAGGACGTAGTGAAAGCGGTCCAAGAGCATTAGGTAATAGAAGTATACTCTATGATCCGAGAGATCCTGATGGAAAGGATCATGTGAACACAGTTAAAAATAGAGAATATTTTAGACCTTTTGCAGGCACTATTCTAGCAGAAGATGTGCATGAATGGTTTGACTTGCGAGGCATGGAAGATACACCACATATGATGTATGCAGTGAACTGTCAAGAAGGAGTTGCTGAAAAAATACCTTGTATCATTCATGTAGACGGCACTTGTAGAATTCAAACTGTTACTGAAGAAGAAAACCCTAACTATTATAACTTTATTAAAGAATTCAAAAAGCAAACAGGTGTTCCTATTATATTCAATACTAGTTTTAATTTAGGAGGTGAACCTCTGGTAGAAACACTAAGAGATGCTTTTAATACTTTGCAACAAAGTGATATAGAATATCTATATCTACCTGAATTTGGAAAGTTATTATATTTTGGAAACTTTATCGAATAGTATAAAAGTCGGCGATTACACTGTAATTACTAACCAAGAAACTGATGGATATGGCGCACTAACTGTAAAAGATGCTATCAGTTGCTTTGTACATTTTGCTCAAGGTAGACAATTCCAAAATGCATTAGAATGGTGTTGTGGACCAGGATACTTTGGTTTTGCGGCACTGCATTCTAAACTTGCAAAACAAATAAGTTTCAGTGATATAAGTGAACATGCACAGTCAGTAATACTTAACAGCCTACAAGTCAATAACTTAGACTGTAAATTTTACCTTTCAGATAACTTCAAAAATATTCCAAAACAAAAATTTGATTTGATCATAGCAAATCCTCCTCATTTTAATTTTACTGTTCCAGACGATAGAGATGATCTTATAGTAAATGAACATGAACCGAGAAAGATGAGAGATTTAAATTGGAACATTCACCGAAACTTTTTTGATAATGTAAATGAGTATCTTACTGAAGATGGCAAAATAATGTTAATGGAAAATGCTACAGGTAGTAAGCCAGAAACATTTTCACATATGATACGCAAAAATAATTTAAAAATTACAAATGTGAGTAAAAGTATTGCACATACAGATTTTGTTTATTACATTGAGATAGCTAAAGATGTCTGTTGATTTTAATGAGTTCAGAAGTCTATTTGATGATACATGGGATATGGCATACTTGTCACGCGAAGATACTTTCCAAGCCAGTAACACTCCTGTAAAAGCCAAGTACCATGTATTTGGTAGAGATTTTACAAATGGTATTCATTTTCCTGACATAACCCATGGTATCGTTATGTGTAAGTTTGGAGAAAGTTGGGACTATAGTTTTTACAAGGAAATACTAGACACAATTAAACAAAGTAAAATATTTGGTTGGTATCCAATGTACACAAACTATAAAGAGGCGGCTATACTAAGTGGACTAGGAGTAAGGGCAAGAAATACACTAGTATACAGTTATAAATTTGGTTTTGATTGTCATTTTGCAATGGTAGGATTCAAAACTGCAATTACAAACATACCTAATAAAAGTAAAAAGATACAACACAAGATGTGGAAAAAATGCACTGGCTGTTATGATTGTATCAACGCCTGCCCAGCCCAAGCAATACACTATAATGAAAAGAATGACAAAGCATGGTTGAATGGAGGTGCTTGTGAAAATTTTATATTTTTTGGAACTACATCAAAAGGAAAATATGATAGCAAAAAGATACCAAGTGTAATTAATTATTGGCACAAGAATGTTCATCCTGAAATAGACCAAAAAGTTGTTGACAGTGTAAAAACTGTAGGTGATATGCACAAAGTAAACAACATGCAATGGGACGCAAATGGTTACGCCTATGACGGAAACAACACAACTAAAGATGGTGTAAACATAAGATTACCACATTGCAGAGAATGTACAGCCCAGCCTAGATGTAGTAAGTATGAAGGAAAGTTTCCTTATGATTCTATTGTGTAGTCAATTAGATCTTGCTCACAATTAAATAGAGACTTTTTAAAATCTGTTTGAAAGTTAACAAGTTCACCTGTTTTAAAGTATTTTACAATTTTATCTGATAATATGTCATGATTGCATCTACTGAAATGACCTAATCTTTTATCTGATCCGTCCCATATTTTTTCTTGCATCCACTTATCATCAGCACGGTTTTTAAATTCTGCTTCTTCAGCCTGAACCATACCCCAGTCATTAGGTACATGATGTAATCTAGTGCTATCAAATCCAGGAAGCAGACAGTATTTGTAAGGTTTCAAAACTTCTCGCACCCATGTTAAAAACCATTGATAGTAAATTAAACTTAACTTCTCATGTTGCTCAGTAAATTCTTCTTGATACAATTTTACTGCTTTGAAAGTTCTTTTAGGTAACAACTTATCTAAATTGTTTACATACAAATTTCCTAAACTAGGCTCTTTGAGTAGCCATCTTCTGTGAATACTTGTGCTTACTACTACAATGTAATCATCTCTGGCAAATTTTTTATTGTTTAGATATTCGCCTAATTGATATCCGATCCATTCATTACTTACTCCTGGCGAACTAGCACCTGCTACATTTTCAGTGCCTAGTTTTACACTCAGTTGTCTGGGCCAATG
>Ga0163111_10000425_pt1 | contig 25248 bp, 20 predicted proteins | sample CRUFie1St18metaG_FD_109645 | JGI IMG/M metagenome (GOLD analysis project Ga0163111, IMG submission 109645) | Marine microbial communities from the Costa Rica Dome - CRUD Field 142mm St18 metaG | ecosystem: Environmental > Aquatic > Marine > Oceanic > Photic zone | place: Costa Rica: the Eastern... | reverse complement strand
TATCAGATACTTTCTGTCTTTCAAAATTTAAAGGTTCACAGCAATCAGCAATTGTAATCATTTCATTCATTATGCCATTACAGTGCAATATTAAATCACAACCAGCTTGAAGTGACCTCTGCGTCCTTTCAATTAATGAACCGCGCAAAGCTTTCATTGATATATCATCTGTCATTAACAATCCTTTAAACTTTATTTCTTCACGTATTATTCTTATTATTTCTTTAGACTGCGTTGCTGGAAATTGATTATCGATGCGATTATAAAGAATATGGGCTGTCATACCAAGCGATATAAAATTTAGAGCTTTAAATATAGCAAAATCTGAAGCACTCAATTCTTTTAGAGTAGTTGATACCCTAGGTAAACTCAAATGACTGTCGACAGTAGCTCTTCCATGCCCAGGAATATGCTTCAATACTGGTAAAATACCTGCACTTTGCAATCCATCGGCGCACGCGCTTGCCGCCGCAATGACTTGAGAGACCTCTTCTCCATAGCAACGATTTAATAAAATAGGATGGGTTAACTTAGAAGCAATATCACCAACCGGAGCACAATTTACAGTTATTCCAACTTCATTAAGCTCTTCACCAATTATTCTGTACCGTAACCACATCGCTCGATCTGCTAAGTGTTTCGGTACTATCTTCATCTGGTTCAGAGCAGGCAACCAAGACCGCCAATTTGGAGCAGAAAGGCGCTCTACTCGTCCGCCCTCTTGATCCACTAATACTGGGATATTATATCCTGTTACATCCCTAATTGATGTTGTTAAATCTTTTACTTGGTTTGGGTGTTCTATGTTTCTTTTAAATAAGATTATTCCCCATGGAATTGATTTCTTGAAAAAAGCTTTTTCCGTTAATGTTAAAGCTTTCCCACTGCAACCAAATATTGCTGGAATTACATTCATCTAACTCTCATCGGTAAACAAATTACCCCCCAGTCTCTTAATTGATCACAGAAGTCCCTACTTTCAATAACGTTGGTGAAACCAATAGCTCTCAATTTAAATGACTTTGAACTGTGAGTGCTAGCATCCTCGATCAACTGCTCTTTATTTTTAAAAATGAGACTATTACCTTTTGACAAACTGGACCAGACTTTTATTGCCTTGTCTTTTGTTTTATAGGATCCCAATTCTACAAAATGAGTTCCTGGTTTTAAAGAAACCTTTTCTAATTTATTGATATTATTTGCTTCAGAGGGATCTGCTTCTCTTATCTCAGGAATTACCAACTTTATATATTCTTTGGTGTTTGGGCGGACGGAAACAATTATTGCTCTCACATTTTCGACGTCATTTTCACTTATACTGCTTGGATCTTCTTTATTTTCCGTGGGTATCTCTAACGGATTAATTGGCTTTTTGTCCGTCGACTCTGCCGGTCTAACAAAAATCTCATCATTCTCAATTTTTATAGGTTCTGGCGCTAATCTAATTTCATTGGCTGCTATTTGAGCAGAACCTTTCTCCTGAACACTATTTACCGATAGTCCCTGATAATTAATAATTTGTCCCCCTGGTTCATCAGGAATTATCCGAAATTCTTTTACTCTCGCTTTAACTACGGGAATTTCAGCACTATCACTCACATTCAGACTAAAGCCCCAAACCACAAATATAATAATAATTATTGCTGATAATATTATACCAACCCAACTGACAATTAATTTAAGCATCGTAACAAAAAGTAGTTGTTTTATCTTTATCTAGCACAAAAGGCATCAATATACCTCAATTAACGTAATAATTTTGTTAATATAATTAACTTTACAACCTATCTTAACGCATTTCACCCATCGGTTGCACTCCAAGGATACCTAAACCATTTGAAATAACAATGGCCACAGACCTTGCCAATGCTAATTTAGACAACGATAGTGGGACATTACCCTCATGGACAAACCTGAGAGACGGAATATCTTTTCCTTTACTCCAGAAGGAGTGGAATTCTGACGCTAACTCATACAAATAAAATGCTACACGATGAGGCTCATTATGTTTTGCCGCTAATTCAATTAACCTTGGCCATTCACAAACTTTTTTTACAATATCTAATTCACTTTCATGCTCAATTCCACGCATATCAGCCAAAATTAGAGAATTATCAGAAACATCAATGTTAGCATCTATTGCTCTATTTAATACCGAATTAATTCGAGCGTACGCATATTGCACATAAAATACAGGATTATCGCGTGATTGCTCCAATACTTTATCAAAGTCAAAATCTAAAGGTGCATCATTCTTTCTTGTTAACATTACAAATCTTGTTACATCTGCTCCAACTTGTTCTACTAAATCTCTTAAAGAAATAAAATTACCAGCACGTTTTGACATTTTAAAAGGCTTACCATTTTTATACAACCTTACCAATTGAGTGAGCTTAATATCTAACGTAATATTATCATTCGAGAGCGCCTTTACAGCAGCTTTCATTCTTTTTACATAACCACCGTGATCAGCCCCAAAGATATTAATAAGATGATCAAATTTTCTCGTAATCTTGTCATAGTGGTAAGCAATATCTGGCGCAAAATAGGTCCACTGGCCGTCAGATTTTTTTATTGGCCGATCAACATCATCACCATATTCCGAGGATTTAAACAAGGTTTGCTTTCTGGGTTCCCAATCGTCAGGTAATTTTCCTTTGGGGGGTTCTAAATAACCCTCATAAATTAGGCCTTTGGCACTTAACTCTTCCAATGCAGCCTCTATTTTTCCTGTGCCATAAAGTGATTTCTCGGAATAAAAAACATCCATTTTAATGCCTAATAACTGTAAATCAGATTCAATGATATCCATCATAGATTTTACAGCATAAGTTCGAAACTTAGGCAGCCATTCAGACTCCGCCACGTCGACATATAAAGCTCCAAAGCTTTCCTTTAAAGATTCTCCAACTGGAACTAGGTATTCTCCAGGATAAGTGCCTTCGACAAATTCCACTCCTACACCATTTGCCTCCAAATATCGCAAGTAAACTGAGCGCGCCAGAACATCAATCTGAGCACCTCCGTCATTGATATAATACTCCCTTGTTACATTGTATCCAGCAAAAGCCAGTAAGTTTGCCAATGCATCTCCAAAAACAGCGCCTCTAGTGTGACCTACATGGATAGGTCCTGTTGGATTAGCACTTACATATTCAACGTTCACTTTCTTTTCTTTTCCTATCAAAGATGTCCCAAATTCCTTATTCAAACTGACAATCTTAGGCACTGCTTCAAGCCAAAAACTCTTTGACAAAGTCAGATTAAGGAACCCTGGCCCAGCTACTTCAATATTTTCAATATTATTATTATTTTCAAGTTGCTTAAGTAACAAATCAGCTATTTCTCTTGAACGCATTTGGGCATGTTTTGCTAAGACCATAGCCGCATTTGTAGACATATCTCCAAAAGAAGTATCACGTGGAGATTCAACTGTCACATTTTTGAAATCAAGACCTTCTGGAAGAGATCCATTAGATTGCAAAGATACCAATGCCTTTAAAACAAGCTCATGTACATTAGCAAAAAGATTCATTTGCACCCCTTTATTTTTATACGGTTTAACATGTAGCTTACTGTGGTCAACGAATATAATTTTATTATAAGATCAACAATCTAATAGGTAAATTAGTAATAGTATCCTGAAAAATTCTGATAATTCCCCTGTATCTTATATAAAAACCAAATAGAGGAGGAATTATTAAATTAATATTTCCACTATATCATGCAATCACACAAGATTATTAGTGATTTTATTCTGGAGCGGGCGATGAGATTCGAACTCACGACCCTAACCTTGGCAAGGTTATGCTCTACCCCTGAGCTACGCCCGCGTCCATTTAGTAGGCTTGGGTCTAAACGTAAGACCGTTGCCCTGCAAGTAAAAAAGATAACAAAGTAATTAATTTATCAAATTACATTCACTCTAATTAAAAGGTTTTATGAGAATGGCAGGGGTTGAGGGACTCGAACCCACGACCCTCGGTTTTGGAGACCGATGCTCTACCAACTGAGCTAAACCCCTACTCCACTCATCCTCCTAAGGAACAGAATACACTTTTGCAAGAACTGTTAGTAACAAAAATTGTTCTAGTTTATTTTACTTTCGAGAATGCGTCGCACTATTACCTGTGCCTGTATTTCAGCAGCACCTTCAAAAATATTAAGAATTCTTGCATCACATAAAATACGACTTATAGGATATTCCAATGCAAATCCATTTCCTCCATGGATTTGCAAGCCATTATCAGCAGCTGACCATGCTACTCTGGCAGCCAATAACTTTGCCATTCCAGCCTCTAGATCACAACGTCGATTAGCATCCTTTTCCCTCGCGCTATAATAAGTCAATTGTCGTGATATCATTATTTCAACAGCCATCATTGCCAACTTTGATGAAACTCTAGGAAACTTAATTAAGGATTTACCAAATTGTTTTCTACCAATCGCATAATCTAAGGCAACATCTAAAGCTGACTGTGCTACACCAATGGCACGAGCGGCGGTCTGTATTCTGGCGCTTTCAAAAGTTTGCATCAATTGCTTAAATCCCTGCCCCTCAACTGCTCCTAATAAATTATCTTTAGATATTTTAAAATGATCGAAGGCTATCTCATACTCTTTCATTCCCCTATAACCTAGAACTTCAATTTCTCCTCCAGTCATACCTTCAGACGGGAATGGTTCCTCACAGGTCCCAGCTATTTTTTCACCAAGAAACATAGATAATCCACTATAATCTTTTGACTCTGAGTTTGTTCTCGCAAGTAAGGTCATAACATTTGTCCGAGCAGCATGAGTAATCCAAGTTTTATTACCTACTACCTCGTAATAATCATCTTTACGAATCGCTCGAGTTGTTAAAGCGCCCAGATCAGAACCGATATTTGGTTCAGTAAAAACAGCTGTTGGTAATGTTGAAGCATCTGCTATTCGAGGCAACCAGGTTTTCTTTTGCTCCTCAGTACCCCCACATAATATCAGTTCGGCCGCAATCTCAGACCTTGTGCCAAGCGATCCCACCCCTATGTATCCACGAGACAACTCTTCTGAAACGACACACATTGCTGCCTTTGACAAACCAAAGCCACCATACTCTTCAGGAATTGTTAAGCCAAATACACCCAACTCAGCCATCTCATCTATAATGTCCATAGGAATTAGTTCATCCTTCAAGTGCCATTGATGTGCGTACGGCGCTACTTTTTCATCAGAAAATCTTCTAAATTGCTCACGGACCATCTCTAGATCTTCATCTATCCCAGCAAAACCAAAGGTTGATACACCCAAACATTCCTCCATCAGAAAGCATAATTGCTCGCGTGCTGCCTCGCTATTTCCTCTTTTTATTAATGTCTCGACTTCTGGGATTAAGAAACTGTCAATCATATCATTTGACATACCTAAGCTCTGCATACGAATGAACTCAGTTTGACTCATCGGAATTCCATTTTTTATTTGGCTTAAATATTCACTAAAACCAATCTGTAATATAAGTTGCTCAATCAAACCAAATTTGTTTTCTTCTTTGGCCTGCTCACACCAACGTGTCATTTGTCTAAGAGATACTACATATGTCGCTATCCAGGCTACTCCATGCGCTTCAAATTGATATTTCTCTAAAAGCTCACTTGAAATCTTATCAGATACCAACACCTTTTTCCGCAACTGGGCAACAATATTGTCCAATAATTTTTCTGATACACCGATCGATTTTATGATCAAATCATCGAGGTTTTCTAAAATTGTTGATTTCATACCTTTTAAACTACTCACTATTTAATTTTATTTATTACAATATATAGCTTTAAACAAATAAACTTCAGGTGTTAAAGCTATAATATATTTACTATGCGTCAAAATGTAAAAAGTTCAATAATTAGAAAAAATTGATATGCAGCCACTCTACATAACATTCCTTCATATGGAACCGTCGGAAGTTATACTAGTTGTGTCAATTACTTTATTTGCAGGATTAATAAAAGGTCTTGTAGGATTCGCAATGCCATTGATAATGATAACCGGTTTCGCGATGTTTCTTTCATTGGAACTTTCAATCGTAGCTATGATTATTCCAACTCTTTTTACTAACTTTTATCAAGCTTTTCGTGATGGGGTAACACCCGCACTCACCTCAATTAAAATATTTTGGAAATATCTGACAATATTGCTAATTATGATAATTGTAGGCAGTAATTTCATAACTGTATTGTCCACTAACATCTTATTTTTACTGATGGGAACTTCAATTTTTATTTTTACACTTTTTCAATTTTTCAAGAATAATATAAATTTTAAAAATAACAGCTTGATGGAACTAATTTTTGGATTTTTTGCAGGTCTCTTTGGTGGTTTAACTGGTACTTGGGGACCTCCAACAGTAGCATATTTTTTAACATTAAAGTTGGAAAAAAACTTTCAATTAAGATCTCAGGGCATAATTTATTTTCTTGGTTCAGTATTTTTTGTCTATGCACATATTCAAACAAGTATCATAAACTTAACAAGTATAACATTTTCGTTTGTTCTACTTTTACCTGCAATTATTGGAGTCTTTATAGGAAATATAATAGGAACTAAAATAGACGGAAAAAAATTTACTAGTGCTACTAAATTTCTATTACTAATAACATCACTTAATCTTATCAGACGCGGTCTAGGTTTCTAGATCATTTTAACATAATGTCTTTAACACTGGAATCCACATGTTCGACATATTGATCAAAATTGCTGACAAACATTTCAACTAGGCGTCGGGCTTGTTTGTCATACTCCTCAGAATCTTCCCACGTCTTCTTTGGATCAAGCAAATTTGGATCAACATTTTTTACAGACAAGGGTACTTCAAAGCCAAAATTTTTATCTTTTCTGAACATTCCGTCTGAAATTTCTCCACTTAAAGCTGCGTTTAACAGTGTTCGCGTTGCTTTAATTGGCATTCTTTCGCCAATGCCATATGGCCCTCCTGTCCATCCCGTATTTACTAGCCAACAAATTGAATTATTTTCGGCAATTTTAGATTTCAGCAAGTTTCCATATACTTCAGGACGTCTGGGCATAAATGGCGCGCCAAAACAAGTGGAGAATGTTGGCTGTGGTTCAGTAACGCCACGTTCTGTGCCTGCAACTTTAGAAGTAAAGCCAGATAAAAAATGATACATAGCTTGCGCAGAAGTTAATCGTGAGATTGGAGGCAAAACTCCAAATGCATCACAGGTTAACATTATAATATTTTTTGGGGGACCCCCCAGAGAACTAGTCGAAGCATTAGATATATAGTTTAAAGGGTAAGCGCATCTCATGTTAGCGGTTAAACTATCATCATCAAAATACAGCTCCTTAGTATCAGGATGATATACCATATTCTCTATAATTGTCGCAAACTTTGACGTAGTTGCAAAAATTTCAGGCTCAGCTTCTTTTGACAAATTTATCGTCTTGGCATAACAGCCACCTTCAAAATTAAAAGTTCCTTTCTCTGACCACCCGTGCTCATCATCTCCTAACAAAATCCTATTTTGCTCTGCTGATAGTGTCGTTTTACCCGTACCAGAAAGACCAAAAAAAACCGCTAAATCATCTGGGTCATCTAAAGCATGATTGGCTGAGCAATGCATAGGCATTACATTTTTTTCAGGTAGTATAAAATTCAATAATGCAAAAACAGACTTTTTATTTTCGCCAGCATAAGCTGTTCCTCCAATCAAAATTAACTTCTTTGATAAGTTAATTGCTATTACCGTGCTTGTTTTACACCCATGCCGTTTTGGTTCTGCTAAAAATGATGGACAATTTATAATCGTAAAATCAGATACAAAATCAGACAGCTCAGACTCATCTGGCCTTCGCAATAAATGCCTTATGAACAATCCATGCCAAGCAAGTTCAGTAACAACACGAATATTTAATCTGTGCTCAGCCTGCGCCCCACCATGAAGATCTTGTACAAAATAATCTTTATCTTGCATATGAAGCTTGAAATCTTTTTCCAATCGATCAAATGCCGACTCATCCATTGGTTGATTATTTTCCCACCAAATCTGGTCAATTACTTCCTCTGTTCTTACAATAAAACGATCTGTCGGAGATCGACCAGTGTGCTCTCCAGTATTAACAAGTAACACGTCACCAATACCTAATTCACCTTCTTGGCGATTCACAGCTTCCGAGAGCAGCTCACTCTCATTTAGATTATAAAATACGGTTCCTAGACCATCTATTCCCTGATCTGATAATCTGAATAGCTGATTGACGCGCTCAGCAGACATAAAACACTCCTCAACTTTTCAATTAGAATATATTCATATAAATCTAGCAGCAAGACCAGAAGTCCCCTCAGGTATGTGTTTGTCAACATTTCATGATAAAATCAATACCAGATTTCTATTATAAGCTTATCGACTTTAAGCAATATTGCCTAAATTAAAGATCTTATTTATTCTTAAAAAAATATAGTAAATGTTAAAAATAAAAATTGTTTGAATTGCCCACAACGTTATATACCAAAATAATGAAATTTGTTTAAAAAAAAGGTATGCATTGACAGAAAAATCCTCACTTAATCTTCACGCTAGTGCAGTTTCCCTCGATGGCAAAGGTATTTTAATTATAGGTGTTTCTGGCAGTGGTAAATCAAAATTAGCGTTAGCTCTTATAAATAGTGGAGCAATTTTAGTTTCCGACGATCAAGTTATATTGAATAACCATGAAAATGAAATCATTCTATCAGCTCCAAAAGCAATAATTGGAAAAATCGAAGCCAGGAATATAGGTATTTTACAACTTCCATCAACAGATGCCAAACTCAGCTTGGTAGTAAATCTCAGTAACAAAGAGTCCAAAAGATTACCAGAACCACACTATACTTGTTATTTTGATAAAAAAATACAGCTTTTAAATTGTCAAAATCTAATTGGCTTGGAGCACAGCTTAATTCATTTTTTGAAAAACATTACTTAATACGTTATATGTCTATCATGAACAAACAGTCTAATTTGAATTTAGTTATCGTTACTGGAGCATCTGGGGCTGGACGGACAACAGCTTTAGACTCATTGGAAGATTTAGGATATGAAGCAATTGATAATATCCCGCTATCTCTTTTACCACTATTACTTTCTGGCAAGCAAATAAATCATCCTTTAGCCTTGGGAATTGATGCTAGAAACCGTGATTTCTCAAACCAAAACCTTCTTGATGTTTTAAGGACTATAAATTCTGATATAAACTTCCGATGTAATTTATTGTACCTACAGTGCTCTGATGAGGTCTTATTAAGACGTTATTCTGAAACACGTCGAAGGCATCCGATGGCTCCCAAACAAGGTGTAGTAATTGGAATTCAAAGAGAAAAAAAGTTATTGGAATCGCTATCAAACAACGCAGACACTTTGATCGATACCTCAAATATGACACCTCATGATTTAAAATTTCAAATTAAAAAGCTATACGAGCATAACCTTATCAAAAAACCTTTGAGTATTTCGATCAACAGCTTCTCTTACAAGAGAAGTGTGCCTACCACAGCCGATATGGTGATCGATTGTAGGTTTTTGAAAAACCCACATTGGAATGAGGGATTAAAAGAACTCACAGGACAGCATAAATTAGTTCAAGAATATATAAAAACAGACGAGAAGTTTGACGTCTTCATTAATAAAATTACTGAGCTGGTTTATTTCTTGGTACCAGCTTATGAAGCTGAGGGTAAATCCTATTTTACATTAAGTTTTGGCTGCACTGGTGGTAGACATAGATCAGTTTTTATTACTGAACTAATTGCAGAAGGTCTTGCAAAAAAGAACATTCAAGTGTCTAAAAGACATCTAGAATTAGAACAAATGAAACGTAAGGTTTAACCCAGGTATACGAGACACACTGTGATTGGAATTGTTATAGTAGCGCATGAAGGATTAGCGGGAGAATATAAAGCCGCACTTGAACATGTTGTGGGTTATCAAGACAAATTAATCACTGTTGCAATTGTAGAAAATCACAATCGAGAATCTAAGGAAATGGAGATACAAAACGCTTGTAATGAAGTAGATACGGGCTCAGGCGTAATTTTAGTCACAGATTTGTTTGGTAGCTCACCATCAAATCTCGCTCTAAGTGCCTGTTCCAAAGAAAATAGAATAGTTATCTATGGAGCTAATCTTCCTATGTTAGTCAAATTAGCAAAATGTAGAAAAATGGATTTAAAAGATGCAACTAGAGAAGCCTTGGATGCAGGCCGTAAATACATAAATAGCTATAATTTCCAATAATATGCCAGTAGTAAAGAAGCATACAATCATTAACGAGAAAGGTCTTCACGCTAGAGCATCAGCTAAACTGGTAGAGACAGTGGAACGCTTCAATGCCAATGCCACTGTTTCGAAAGAAGATGTTAATGTTTCTGGAGATAGTATAATGGGACTTCTGATGCTTGCAGCAGCAAAAGGTAGTCAGATAAATATAAGCACTACTGGCCCAGAAGAAAATGAGCTCTCACAAGCTTTAACAAATTTAATTTTGAATCGATTTGACGAAGACTTTTAGAAATTTAAACCAAACCAAGGATTTTATTTTGTTTAATGATCAAACACCAAAGATTGGAGATCCCGACTACAAACCCTACGATGGCAGAAACTTGTCCTATGCCGGTACTTTTACCAATCCATTTAAGGTTTTTGTTATAAAAGCATTAGAGTTCGCTAGTGGAAAAATAACCCTAATGCGACTAGTCCGAGAATACGAAAAAACGTCACGAAAAGAAGACGAGAGTTTTTGGAGTAAAGCTCTGAGTCATCTTCGGATAAATCTAACAACCCCAGATGAACAAGTGGCAAAAATACCAAAATCTGGCCCATTAATTATCGTCGCCAACCATCCTCACGGCTTGGTTGATGGCTTAGTACTTGCAGAGCTGACTGATCGTATCAGAAAAGACTTTAAGATTTTAACTAGATCACTTTTAACAAATGTTCCAGAAATTCAATATCACATGCTACCAGTTTCATTTCCACACGAGCCCAATTCTGTACGGCTAAATCTTGAAATGCGTAAACATGCAATGACCCATCTCAAAGACGGTGGTGTGGTAATACTTTTTCCAGCTGGAGCAGTAGCAACCTCTCCTGGATGGTTTGATCAAGCTCTTGAGGGTGAGTGGCTTCCATTCACAGCGAAAATGATTCTCAAATCAAACGCAGAAGTTTTACCAATATATTTTTCTGGACAAAACAGTCGTTGGTTTCAAATTGCAAACAAGATTTCCATGACAATTCGACAGGGACTTTTGCTGCACGAAATAGTTCATGCCATGCATAAAGAACAAGGTCCAGTCATTGGAAATCCAATCAAACGCTCAGAGTTAGACGAATACAAGAAAGACCCTAGAGGCCTGATGGCAAATTTAAGGCAAAGAACACTAATGCTGAAATGTAATCAGCAATAATAATAAAAGAGTAACTACAATGCGTCAGTCAGTTCTGGCACAGCCTCAAATAAATCAGCAACTAAACCATAATCCGCCACCTGGAAAATTGGCGCTTCTTCATCCTTATTAATTGCTACTATTACTTTGCTATCCTTCATTCCAGCTAAATGTTGTATTGCTCCAGAGATTCCGCACGCTATATAAAGGTCAGGCGCCACCACCTTGCCTGTTTGACCCACTTGCCAATCATTAGGGGCATAACCCGAGTCAACTGCGGCACGAGAAGCACCAACAGCCGCGTTCAACTTATCAGCCATTGCTTCAATAATCGCAAAACTTTCTTGCGAACCTATTCCTCTTCCACCCGATACAACAATTTTTGCTGAAGTTAATTCAGGCCTATCAGAAGCTTGCACCCTATCTTCAATCCAGGAAGACATATTAGGATTATTGCCAGCCGCGATATTCTCAACAGAAGCCGCGCCCCCATCTCCACTAGCATCAAAGCCAGCTGTTCTAACCGACAGTACTTTGATATTGTCTGCTGATTTTACAGTCTGAATTGCATTTCCAGCATAAATAGGCCTCTCGAATGTATTTGAGTCAATTATTGCGGTTATGTCAGAAATGACCATCACATCTAGTAATGCCGCTACACGCGGTAGTATATTTTTTGCTAACGCAGTTGCCGGCGCTACAATATGCTCATAATCTTGAGCCAAAGATACAAGCAAATCTGCTGTAGGCTCCGCTAATCCATTTCCATAAATAGCATCGTCAGCAATCAAAACTTTTTTAACTCCATCTAACGCTGCAATTGATTTAGATGCATCACTACAACCACTAGATGCACACAATACTGTTACTTCACCCAATGTTTTGGCAGCTGTCAACGCCTTTGCTGTCTGATCGATCGATACCTCACCAGATAACACCTCTGCTAAAAGTAGTACTCCCATTATATCACTCCTGCTTCGTCTTTTAATTTTGAAACCAATTCTGCTACATCTGCTACCTTGACGCCGGCCGCTCTTGAAGGTGGTTCTGTTGTTTTCAATATCTCAAGTCTTGGAGATATATCTACATCATAATCATTGGGTGTTTTCTCATCTAAAGGTTTCCGTTTTGCTTTCATAATGTTAGGGAGCGATGCGTATCTAGGTTCATTCAACCTAAGATCAACCGTGACAACTGTAGGCAAGCTAATTTTAATGGTTTGCAAACCACCATCAACTTCTCTCGTCACTATCGCACTGTTATCTTCTATATCTAATTCAGATGCGAATGTTCCTTGGCTCCAACCAACCAAAGCAGCTAACATTTGGCCAGTAGCATTCATATCATTATCTATTGCTTGTTTACCGCATAAAACTAAACTAGGCTTTTCCTCATCAATCACGCCTTTCAGTAATTTAGCGACCGTCAACGGTTCTAAATCTTCATTAACATCATCTGTGCAAGTTATTAAGATTGCTCTATCAGCGCCCATTGCCAGCGCCGTTCTTAAAGTTTCTTGCGACTGCTTTACACCGATAGATACAGCGATAATCTCCTCTACTTTTCCAGCTTCTTTTAGACGGATCGCTTGCTCTACGGCTATTTCATCAAAGGGATTCATTGACATTTTTACATTCGCAAGATCCACTCCTGATCCATCTGATTTAACACGAACTTTAACGTTGTAATCTATTACCCTTTTTACTGGCACTAAGACCTTCATACCGTTTTCTCCTGTTCATCAATTAAACGTCTTTTTGACGAGATTCGTTTCTATATCCACGATTTACTTAAAAGTTACTTGCACTAAAAGTGAAAAATTCGTTCTGTGACGTTAAATAAACTTTTTTTGACGTATTTTACCTATTAGCCCCCGGAATCCATAACACGTCGGCATCACCGTTTCTATTAGCAATTCTAGATGCAACAAAAAACCAATCAGAAAGTCTATTTAAGTACTTTATCGCCACCCCATTTACTTTCTCTGTCTGACTTAATTCAACCGCCAAACGCTCAGCTCTTCTGCTAACTGTCCGACATAGGTGTAAATAAGCAGATAACTTTGAACCTCCCGGTAAAACGAAGCTTTTTAAAGCAGTCAAATTTTTGTTCATAGCATCTATTTCAAGTTCTAATCGGGCTACTTGCGCTTCGGTCATTCTTAAAGGCGTGTACTCGGCCAAGTCATCCTGATCTATATTTGGTCTACACATATCTGCACCCAAATCAAATAAATCATTTTGTATCGCACCTAATCTAACGTCCATCTCGCCCTCACTGTGCAGCCGGGCTAAACCTACTGTCGCATTAGTCTCATCTACTGAACCATAAGAGTTAACCCTGAGGGAGTATTTTGGGACTCTTGTACCATCTCCCAAACCAGTTTCACCATTATCACCAGTTCGCGTGTAAATCTTATTTAGAGTTACCATCTATCCTCCTCTTCCTCGTACCAGTATGTATAATAAAATCATTACAACTGCCACAGCTTGTGAATATATCCGATAACGCATCAATCTATTGGAATATTTTCGGTTGAACTCCCCACCCCTACTAAATCCTATCACACCAATCATCAAAATGATAAGAACCAGCAAACACGAAGCTACAACAATCCAGAACAATGGGTCATTTATCATAAACAGTCTCCTCTAAAGACACATAGGCCGAGTTTTCCAAAAAGCGAAGCCAAATTTTTTATTTTCTTAATAAAATTTTCTCAAACCAATTATTAGGCAATATCCTTTTTGAGATTGCTGCAGCATAAGTAGGAAGAGTTATTAAATACTTTGATTTTGGAAATGGATCTTCTAAGGCTTTTATCAATTTTTTTGTGACAGATGAAGGAGGTAATTCAAACTTGTCTTTTTTTTGTGAACTATCATACAGACGCTTAATAAGTTCTGACTGATATTGTTCACGACGTGGCGATTTTCTCCAGTCAATCCATGTCTCAAAACCGGCAATTGCGTTTTGCCTAAATTTTGAGGATATTGGTCCAGGTTGTAAAAGAATTATTTTGATATCAGTGTCATTCATTTCCAACCTGAGTGTTTCAGTTAAGCCTTCAATTGCGTATTTAGTAGCCACATAAGAACCTCTCCATGGAATTGGAACAAATCCCAAGACACTCGAGCAGTTTATTATTCTTCCATAGCCTTGTGCTCTCATGATTGGTAAGACTTGTATGATAAGATCATGCCAGCCAAATACATTTGCTTCAAAATTTTGTTTTAAAGCATCTCTTGATAAATCTTCAACAGCTCCTGGAATAGCATATGCACCATTATTGAATAATGCGTCTAAGGTTCCACCTGTCAGACTGATCAAATGTTTTAAAGCTACACTTATTGAGGTTGGGTTTTCATAATCTAAAACAAAACTTTCTAATCCTTTCAATTTAAGATTATCACAGTCTTTTTGCCTCCTACAGGTAGCAAAGACACGCCAACCACGCTCATGCAGCGTTAAAGCTGCGTCCAATCCAATCCCAGATGAACAACCTGTAATTAAAAGAGACTTTTTTCCCATTCTCTGCACCATCACACCTATCTAGATAAACAAAATATTAATATTCTCTAGAAGATTAAACTCTTGTATCTTTAATTAAAACTCTATTTGCTCTAGACCCATCCGATTCCACATTGTAAATGAACATAATGAACGACGAGAACTCCAAATCAGAAGAAACAATACCATTCATAACAACTGAGCCATTAAGCAGGGCAATCGGAGAGCGTTACCTACAATACGCGTTATCAACTATTATGCATCGAGCATTACCAGATGCTCGAGATGGATTAAAGCCTGTCCATCGCAGAATTTTATATGCCATGCGTCAATTGAAACTTGCTGCCAACTCAGGTTTTCGAAAATCTGCAAAAATCTCAGGTGATGTTATGGGTAACTATCACCCACATGGAGACGCAGCGATATACGATGCTATGGCACGTTTGGCTCAAGATTTTAATGTAAGATATCCTCTTGTAGATGGACAGGGAAATTTTGGCAATATCGATGGTGATAACCCCGCCGCAAGTCGTTATACTGAAGCAAGATTAACAAAAATTGCAGAAACTTTGATGGACGGCTTATCAGAAAATGCTGTCGATTTTCAAGAAAATTATGATGGTACTTTAACTGAACCAGTTGTTTTTCCCGCAAGTTTTCCGAACTTACTCGCTAATGGTGCAAGTGGAATTGCAGTTGGGATGGCAACTAATATTCCACCACATAACTTAGATGAATTGATTAATGCTTGTATTCATTTAATCAAAGCGCCAAATGCAAGAGATGAAACTTTAATGGAATATATTCCAGGACCAGATTTTCCAACTGGAGGTATTATTGTAGAACCTTCTCAAAACATTCTGGAAGCGTATCGGACTGGAAGAGGTTCATTTCGTCTAAGATCAAAATGGATTGAAGAAAAGTTAGATCGAGGTTTATGGCAAATCGTAATTTGCGAAATTCCTTATCAGGTTCAAAAGTCTAAACTGATAGAAAAAATCGCAGAGCTTATTAATAACAAAAAAATTCCTATACTAGCAGATGTACGAGATGAGAGTACGGATGAAATTCGTATCATTTTAGAACCTCGCACCAAAATGGTGGATCCCTCTGTTTTGATGGAGACTTTATTTAAATATACTGATCTCGAAACCCGTTTTTCTTTAAATCTAAATGTTTTAATAGACGGACGAACACCTAAGGTTTGTTCTATAAAAGAAGTACTTAATTCTTTCCTGCAGCACCAAAAGGATGTCTTAATAAGGAGATCCCAATTTAATCTTGAGAAAATAGATCATAGATTAGAAGTCCTGGAAGGGTATATAATCGCGTTTCTAAATTTGGATAGGGTAATAGAAATAATCAGGAATGAAGATGATCCCAAATTTACACTAATCACAGAGTTTGAACTTTCAGATACTCAGGCAGAGGCCATTTTAAATATGCGTTTGCGCTCATTACGAAAATTAGAAGAGATCGAGCTACGCAAAGAACACGAAACCCTACTGATTGAAAGAGCAGAACTTGATGATCTATTAAATGATGAGGCAATTCAATGGAAAACAATTACAAGTCAGCTTCGCACAACTCAAAAAATGTTTGGCAAAGATAGCAAAAATGGGAAAAGGCGGAGTAAGTTTGCAGAAGCTCTGGAGTTCGAAGAAGTTCCAATCGAAGCAATGATAGAACGGGAACCGATTACCATAGTTTGTTCAAAAATGAGTTGGGTCCGAGCAATGAAAGGGCATATTGATTTGACACAAGAATTGAAATTTAGAGATGGTGATGAAAGTAAATTTATCTTTCATGCAGAAACAACCGACAAAATCTCAATTTTTGGGTCAAATGGGAGGTTTTATACTTTGTCATGCAGCCAGTTACCGGGTGGTCGAGGCATGGGTGAACCATTAAAGTTAATGTTAGATATTCCAAATGATGTTGATATTGTAGACGTATTCGTAACCACAGAAAATCGAAAGTTTTTGGTTGCCTCATCAAAAGGAGACGGTTTTATTGTATCCGAAAAAGAAACCATTGCGCAAACCAAAAACGGCAAGCAGATCTTAAACGTAAAAGACGGAGTAAAAGCGGTAGTTTGTAAGACAGTGACTGGTGATCACATTGCATGTATTGGAGAAAACCGCAAAATGCTTATATTTCCCATATCTGAATTACCCGAAATGACCCGAGGAAAAGGAGTAAAAATGCAGAAATACAAAGATGGATTTTTATCAGACGCTTCCTCTTTTACTCTTTCAGTAGGTCTTTCATGGAAGGACCCAGCAGGACGCCAAAGAACAGAAACTGACTTGAATGATTGGATATCAAAACGTGCCTCATCTGGTAGAATGGCCCCAAGAGGATTTCCTCGAGATAATAAATTTAATTAAAAATTTAAATTGGGCTGCGTGATTTAAACATTATACCTTTTCCATCTTCTGGATGTTTTATTTTTATAGTTTCAGCATGCAACTGCAACCTATCCGCTGCACGCAAAGAATCTCCATCCGCGTATAGCTTATCTCCAAGAATTACATGACCGATACTTAACATATGAACTCTCAATTGATGTGAACGGCCAGTTAAGGGAATTAGTTGCACACGGGTGGACAATTTATCTTTTCTCAAGACTTTCCAACTAGTAAAAGCATTTTTGCCAGTATCCCAACAGATTTTTTGCTTTGGTCTATTGGGCCAATCAACGATGATTGGAGCATCTATCTCTCCCGTTTTACAAACGAGATGACCCCAAACCTTAGCTATATAAGTTTTTTTAACTTGCCTCTTCTCAAACTGTAGTCCCAAGTGACGTTGTGCATGAGGGGTTAAGGCAAACAACATCACACCAGATGTCTCTAAATCCAACCGATGCACTAACAAAACATCAGGAAAAACCTTTTTTAACCTTGTAATTAAGCAATCACTTAAATGTTCTCCTTTTCCCGGCACAGATAGTAAACCACTAGGTTTATTCACAACTAAAATATTACTATCATGATGTAATATATCAATCGGGACCTCAGGAGGGGAATATTTGAACGTCTCAACCATATTAAATAACTTAAACTTCTCCTTGTTTAGATGCAAACTTAGACTTAATCTTGACTTAAAAGGAAATTTAATAAATGCACCCAACTATTTTGAAAATGCAAGACATTGTTACACATAAAGATGAGGAAGCCATAAAGGAAATACTTTCGCCGGACGTTCAGTTCAAACCACCAACATATTATAAAACCTGGCGAGGGGTTGAGCCTGTTGCCGCAGTGCTTGGCCATGTTGGCAAAATATTTGAAGAATTTAAATACACCCGAATAATGGGGCAAAATCAAGATTGGGCACTGGAGTTTAATTGCAAAATTGGAAATCTAGATATCGTAGGTGTTGATTTAATAACATTAGGAGACGATGGTTTAATTGAAATCTTTGAAGTGACCATGAGGCCGTTACGATCAATAACAGAATTAAGGAATATGATTAACTCGCGCGTATTAAACGATCCAAGGTTTATAAAATTTAAATCTGCTTTATCCTAAACATTCAAATACATTCATAACTTTACCCGCTCTGCCTTTGGGTCATACATTGGCTTAGCTGAAACAGATGCTTTTATCCTTGAGCCAGCTACTTCTATTTCATAATCTGACTTCAATAATTCATTTACTGTTTCATTTTCACATTCGACATACCCCATTCCAATTGCACCGCCTAAAGTATGACCATAATTACCCGAAGAGATGTAACCTGTAATTTTACCATCCCGAATTATTGGCTCATTGTGATATAATAATGGTTCGCTTTCACGTAACTTAAACTGAAGTAATCTCTTAGTTAACCCTGTTTCCTTTTTTCGCAGTACGGCTGTCCTACCAATAAACTTTGGCTTATTGAGCTGAACAGCAAAGCCTAAACCAGCTTCAAGCACATGATCCTCACAAGTGATGTCATGTCCAAAATGCCTAAAACCTTTTTCTATCCTACAACTATCCATCATGTGCATTCCACAGAACTTCAATCCAAAATCTTGGCCAGCATCGGCTATAACCTCAAAAATATGCCCAGCTTGATCTGAGCTTACATATACTTCCCATCCTAACTCCCCAACAAACGATACACGATGAATTCGAGCTAAACCCATTCCTATCTCAACTTCTTGCGCGGTCCCAAACGGATTACTCTTGTTAGAGAGATCCGCTGAGCAAATCTGGGATAGAAACTTTCGGGAATTTGGCCCCATTACTGCTAAGACACCTTCTGATGAAGTGACATCAATTACTACCACGTTGAAATCACCTAAATTTCTTATCATCCAAGTTTGATCTGCAAGACGTGTAGCAGCAGGAGTTATAACAATATAAGAATTTTCAGAGAGTCGGGTAATTGTAACATCTGCTTCAATGCCACCATCTTCATTTAAAAACTGTGTGTAAACAATCTTGCCAACCGGTACATCGCACTCGGCTCCAGCAATATAATTTAAGAAATTACACGCATCAAAGCCTTCTACTCTAATTTTTCCGAAAGAAGACATATCATAAACCCCGAGGTTTTCTCGTACAGCCTTATGCTCTTGAGCAGAATTTTCAAACCAATTCTGCCTTTTCCAACTATACTTATATTCTCTTTTCTGGTCAGGCCTTGCATACCAATTTGCTCGCTCCCATCCAGCCAATTCCCCCATTACGGCACCTTTTTCAATTAGTTGAGAATGAAAAGGGGATCTTCTAATCCCACGAGCTGAGGCTTTCTGCCGATAAGGATAGTGATCCGCGTAAAGCAATCCTAATGTTTCTTTAGATCTCTCAAATAAATATTTTTTATTACCTTGAAAAGGTTGCATCCTACTTATGTCTACATCACTTAAATCAAAAGGTTTTTTACCATCAGTTATCCATTGAGCCAATGCCATTCCAGCTCCACCTGCTGATTGTATTCCAATTGAGTTAAATCCAGCAGCAACCCAAACATTATCCATTTCAGGCGCTAATCCTAAGTGATAGGCATCGTCAGGGGTAAAACTTTCAGGCCCATTAAAAAACGTATGAATACCAGCTTGTCCCAAGGCTGGTAATCTATTAATTGCCATTTCCAAAATAGGTTCAAAATGATCAAAATCTTCGGGCAACTGATCAAATTCAAAATTATCGGAAATGCCTTCCATGCCCCAAGGCTTGGCATTTGGCTCAAATGCACCCAACATAAATTTACCAGCATCTTCTTTATAGTATGCACATTCGTCAGGTACTCTAAGGACTGGCATCTGTTTTAAACCTTCTACTGGTTCTGTAACTATGTAAAAGTGTTCGCAAGCATGTAGTGGAACATTAGTATTCATCATCCTACCTACACTATGACCCCACATACCCGCACAGTTAACTACAACCTCTGCATCTATAGTTCCTTGTTCTTCACCTTGACTCCAATTGACACTAGTTATTCGACGACCCTTTTGCTTAAACCCGGTCACATTGGTATTTTGAAGTATAACTCCCCCATTTTGCCTTGCTCCTTTAGCAAGTGCTAACGCGATGTTTGCGGGATCTCCCTGACCATCTAAAGGCAACCAAACACCAGCTTTTACTTGATCAATATTAAGATAAGAATATTTTTCCTTAACTTCACCAGGGGAAATCTCTTCAACTTCTACACCAAAGGCTCGAGCCATTGAAGCTTGACGATAAATTTCTTCCTTCCTTTCATTTGTTAATGCTACAGTTATTGAACCACACCGTTTAAAACCTGTAGAAACCCCCGTTTCACTCTCCAAGTTACCATATAATTCTTGGCTATATTTAGCCAATTTTGTCATATTCGCTGTTGCCCGAAGCTGAGCAATTAAACCAGCAGCATGCCAAGTTGTTCCAGAAGTTAATTGTTTTCGTTCAAGAAGCAAAACATCTTTCCAACCCAATTTTGTTAAATGATAAGCAACAGAACAACCAACAATACCGCCACCAACTATTACAATACTTGCTTTTTTGGGCACATCAGCCATTTCTTACCCTTTCAACCTAGTAGATAATTCCTTAATATGCTCTGGTCCAACCTCACAACATCCACCGATTATTGTAGCGCCAGCATTAACCCATTCTTGAGCAAAATTTGCATAAATGTCTGGCGTTAAATCTTTTCGCTTTTTCAGTAAATCAACTGTTGAACCTATTTTATTAAAACTTTCCGAAATATTTATAAAACCATTAGCATATGCACCTATTGGAACTTCGCATTCAGACAGTAGAGGTAGAGCGGTTGTGATCGCTTCAGGTGATGAGCAATTCAACAATAAAGCTTGGGGCCCAAATTCTTTTACTAACGGTAATATTTCTCCTACCGGCTCACCAGATCTTAATATACATCCATCTACGTCATCAACTGAGATAGAAAGCCAAACAGGTTTTTTACTTTTAGTCGCGCCCATCAAACCTCCACGGGCTTGTTCGACAGAGGACATAGTTTCCAATATGTGAAAATCGACAAAATCTTGTTGTTGTCTTACTAACTGCTCGTATATTGGCGCAGCAATATCAATTTCTGGACATTTATCAGGTTGATAAGAAAAACCTAATGGCCCAAGAGAACCAGCGACACTACCCGAACCATGAAAGTCACGAGCATCAATCGCAATTTGACAAGCCTTCCGCATAAGTTCTTCTTGCCTCTCTGGAAAACCGTAGTGCTTTAACCTATCTGGCAATATCACATAGGTGTTTGCTGTAGCCACTGAAGCACCACACGCAAAATAAGCTTCATGTACTTTACGAACCAAATCTGGTTGATCAAGCAATGCTTGTAATGACCACATGGGGGTAGCCTTACCACCAGAGCGCAAAATCAATTCTTGCCCCATTCCTCCATCCAAGATTGTAATCAAGCCCGTAACCTTTCATTTCCAGGGTCCCAGAGCGGTTCATCTTTCTGAACAACTGCATCATACTTTTTCCCATAAATCTCAACTTGCACCGCAGAATTCTCAAAAGCTAATTCAGTTTTAATCATCCCAAATGCGATAGAGGCATTAACGCGATAACCCCAACCTCCTGATGTAGTCTCACCAACTATTTTATCATCCTGCCATATAGTTGACATATAAGGCGCATCACATTCATCCGCCTTTACAATTAAAGTCACAAATTTTTTATCCGAACCTTGCTGTCTCTCATTCAACAATGCAGTTTTACCATTAAAATCTTGCGGTTTATCCAATTTCACAAATCTGTCCAAACCTCCCTCAAACATAGAATAATCAGTTGACAAATCACCTTTCCATGCTCGGTAGCCTTTTTCCATTCGCAAACTATTTAGCGCATACATACCAAACGGGATAACACCATGATCCAAAAGCGATTGATAAATTATTGGCACATGATCATTCAAGGAATGGATCTCCCATCCCAGCTCACCTGCAAAAGAAACCCTAACCAAGAAAACTCGCTTACCCATTACCTTCGCAGATTGGTGGGTCAACCAGGAAAGTGAAAGATCTGCATCGGATATTTTTGACAAAACATCCCTTGATTGAGGCCCAGTTACAATCAATGTATCATACGCAGACGTCACATCTTCAAAATTAATTTTATCTGGCATTGAAGATTTTATCAATTCCCTATCATGCCATTGCGCGGTAGCAGCAGAAATTAATATAAAGGACTCCTCCTCTAGTCTGATACAAGAAAACTCTGTTAAAATTCTCCCTCTTTTATCAGCAATATAAATCAAATTCATTCGGCCTATTTTAGGCAAAGCACCAGTACAAAAACTCCGTAAGAAATCACTGGCTCCATTTCCTTGCAGCATAAAACGAGAAAACCCGGGTAAATTTAAGACACCACATGAGTCTCGAACAGCTTCACACTCTTCTTTAATCCTTTGCTCCCAAGGGCCATTTCTACTCCAAGTATGGGTGCTTTCTAAAGTCGTATCATCACCTTCCTTAGCAAACCAATTAGCGCGCTCCCATCCGTTGTACGCTCCCATTACTCCACCGAGTGACAATATTTTTGAGTGAACTGAAGAAATCTTCTTATCTCTTCCAGCTGGCCACTCATGATACGGAAAATGCATAGCATACTCATTGCCGTAAACTTCCATTCCTTTTTGATTGCAATAATCCTGATCCGTATAATCTGTATAACGCCGAGGATCACAAGACCACATATCCCATTCAGTTTGGCCCTCAATTATCCACTCTGCCAAAACTTTTCCGGCACCACCGCCTTGTGCAATACCAAAAGTAAATACACACGCTTCAAATGCATTTGGGACACCAGGCATTGGACCAATTAGTGGATTACCGTCAGGTGCATATGGGATTGGACCATTTATTACTTTAGAAATACCAGCTTTACCTAGTAATGGCACACGAGCCATTGCATCTTCAATGTGCCATTCTATTCTATCCAAGTCATCGGGATATAACTGAAAACTAAAATCTTCAGGCATCGGATCATCTTGGCTAATCCAGGCAGCTTTACATGTATTCTCATATGGTCCTAAATTTAAACCATATTTTTCCTGTCGCAGATAATAACTACTATCAACATCTCGTAATAAAGGCAGTTTATGACCAACGGCTTTACTCCAAGTCTCAATTTCAGGAATTTCTTCCGATAACAAATACTGGTGGCTCATTACCATCATTGGTAATGTGCGACCTCCATAAGGTTTAAACCATTCGGCTATCCTTTGCGCATAATAGCCCGCAGCATTTACTACAAATTCACATGTTATATCACCTTTAGCAGTTTTTACGACCCAATTATCCTTTCTACGATAAACGCCAGTAGCAGGAGTAAACCTTTGTATACTAGCTCCCAAATCTCTAGCACCTTTTGCTAAAGCCTGGGTAAGTTGAGCAGGATCTATGTCACCATCATTTGGATCATAAAGCCCTCCTTCTAAATCATGGGTTTCCAAAAAAGGATAGTGATTCTTCAGATCACCAACTGAACACATGTCAATAGCCATTCCTTGGTATCGTCCCATGCCAGCTGCCCGCTCAAACTCCTGCATACGTTCCACCGAGTGTGCTAAGCGTATTGAACCCGTCACATGATAATTCATTGGGTAATCGACATCTTGACCAAGATTTCGATAAAGTTCAGTTGAATATCGCTGCATGTTCATTATAGACCACGATGAGGAAAATGTAGGTACATTTCCAGCTGCATGCCATGTTGAACCCGCAGTTAGTTCATTTTTCTCCAGCAAGACACAATCTGTCCAGCCTGATTTGGCTAGATGATATAGAGCAGAGGCACCAACAGCACCTCCTCCGATTATAACAACACGAGCTGTACTTGGAAAATTTGACATTTAAACACCCTAATTAAAAACTCTAAACTAAACAAAACTTATGATTAAAACTTAAGTTACCGTGATAAAGTATCTTAAATAAAATTACTGACAATAGTTAAACAATTGTTTTTTATTTCATGATACAAAACCGACATTTTAAGAGATATTAAACTCAGTGAATATTGAATATATATCTTCAAATATTTTCAGCAATCAATGCTATCATTTCAAACATAACTGCTGAAGCGACTCTGGCAGTTATCATATTAGAAGAATCTCTAGTTGGCATCAAACAAACAACGTCCCCCCCAATTATGTTCATACCACGAACAGATTGTAATAAACTCATTGCTTCATCTATTAGAAAACCTTGCTCTCCTGGCTCAAGGTTTGAAACACCCGGAGCAACTGTGGGGTCTAAACAATCTAAATCAAAGGTTATATAAACTGGTCGGCCATCAAGTTGATTTTGAATCCTTTTAATTGTAGCTTCGAGACCAATTTTTCGATATTCCCTCATAGTAATGACATCATAGCCGTATTCATAAGAAGGATCTAACCAATCAAGTGTTCGTGTATTTCCACGAATCCCCACTTGTATTGAAGATTTTGCATCAACTTGACCTTGGTCGACTAAATAAGCGCCCCAATGTGCAGCAGATTTTTTCGCACCCAAAAAATGTGGTACTTTTGTAAAAACATCAGTGTGAGCATCTATATGCAAAAAACTAATCTTTTCCCCCCCAGTCAAATTTCCACATCCCAGTGCTTGAACAATACCTCCTGTGATAGAATGATCTCCGCCAATAGAAACAGGTCTTATTCCTGCTGCATCTATCAACTTATAATAATCCGTTATTCTTTGAATACTAGCTTCGTTATCATTAGCTTCTGGTAAAGCTACATCCCCTAAATCCGAGATTCTTGCTGTCTCCCAAGGATCAAAACCCATTTCCAGATGAACTCTTCTTAACAGAGCAGACACATTTCTCACCGCACGAGGTCCTAAATGCTGATCTCTTTCTGTA
>Ga0163111_10000424_pt1 | contig 25251 bp, 20 predicted proteins | sample CRUFie1St18metaG_FD_109645 | JGI IMG/M metagenome (GOLD analysis project Ga0163111, IMG submission 109645) | Marine microbial communities from the Costa Rica Dome - CRUD Field 142mm St18 metaG | ecosystem: Environmental > Aquatic > Marine > Oceanic > Photic zone | place: Costa Rica: the Eastern... | reverse complement strand
TGGAACGATATAGTTTATAATCAAGAAAATATTACAAAACAATTGAGTCCGCTTCCTCAAACTGTTATAGGGCAACCGTGGGTAAATTCAAACCCACAATTTATTAACTTTAAATACGATTTAGATAAACAACCATTTTCCTATAATACATTATGGAAACTATTGCCAAAAGAAGCTTTATCTGCTGATTCTTCTAAACACGCATATACGATTCACGATTGTAGTTGTAACGCTCCATTTACTGCGAATAATCCGTGCATAGCAACATATAAACCATTAAATCCTCAGTTCGCAGTGAATACAGCAGTATCAGGAAGATCCCGTATAGCCAGACTAAAATATAATGCTAAAAAACGAGTAGCTGTCACAAAAAAGATACCATTTGGTTTATTAGGTTATCCAAAAAATAGTTGTGAGTTTTGTAAGCGTGATTTTAAACCATCAAAAGGAAGAAAAGGAGGTGATGATAAACGTCGTATTAATTCAAGATTGGGTGTCCCTTCTACACCACCACTAGTGATTATAGCCGTTGCAGCAATACCGGGAGCATCACCTTCATATATTACAATACAATATGACCAATCATTAGGTCCGGCACCGGCAAAAGAAAATTTCACTGTTGTAAATACAACTCAAGTATGGAATAAGATGCCTAATTCAACGAATATTATTACTACTAGTATATCAAATGATACAGTTGAACTTGAGTTTGATCCACCTGATATTAATAATGCTGACGTGCTTCAATTAACATATACACAAGTTCAATCCCCTTTTATTAGTAATCCAGCAGGCGTTATGGCAAATAATATTATTAATCTATCCATTACTGCTGCTTCATTATCAACTTGTTGCACTGGAGCATTGCCAGCGGGCGTTATTAAGATTTGCACACAGGGTAATCCAGGATGTGATACTTGTGTTTCAGATTTTGAAATAGTAGGTGCACTAATTGATCCAAAACAAGTTTGGACTGGTGTTAGTGGTTGTGAACCAACTTGTGGAAGATTAGGACAGTTGCCTTATCCAGTAAAATTAGGTGAAATTTGTCCCACAAACGCTACTTATCGCGTATTTACAATAGGTGGATTTGCGTGGAATTTTAATGCAACAGAAAGACATTTATGGTTTTTTTTATCTGGCACAAATTTTAACGCTAGTGGTTTTCAATTTGATTCGATAGAATTTTCTGATACAATAGATTTTACATCACCAAATACATTTAAACTATATGGAAGAGCAGAAGAAAATTATCCTACAGTTCAAAATTTTATTAAAAAGTATTATAAAAGTAATACACAATACGAAGTTCATTGGTCACCAGAAGGTCCTCCTCCACTGGTAAATTGGAATCCTACAAGTATAGATAATATTTTTGGAACAAATCTGAATGCAAATAAAGAAGTTTTTATTAGATTTGAATTAAATTCAGCAGTAACATCAGAAGTTAAAAATTTAACATTAACTCCCGGAAATCAACAAATAACTCTTTCGTGGGACCCACCTGATACAATTCCAGCTGGCCATTCTTTAACTGGTTATCAAATACTAAGAGCTGCTACAAGCAATGATTTTCAATTAGCTGTTGTTTATACAGTTTCTGCCCCAACAACTACTTTTACTGATCCTACCCTACTTGTTAATGGAACAGAATATTGGTATGGAATTTCTGCTATAACGGATAATGATTTTCAGAATGCATCTCCTTATGTATTTGGAAGTGCAACGCCAGCAACAGTGCCAGATCCTCCAACTAATTTTAGTGGAACTAATGGAACTAATGAAACTGTTACTTTATCCTGGACAGCTCCAGTAGATGATGGTGGTTCTACTGTTACAAATTATGTTTTGTCAATTGAACCCCCTGTGCCACCATCAGTAAATGAATCGGGAACATCTTATACCTGGACCGGTCTTGATGATGGAGATTACTATAATTTTTCTATTGTGGCACAAAATGCTGTTGGTAATAGTACCAAAATTACAATATTGGGAGAAACTGGTTCAAATATAGCTGTAGGAACGGTTCCCGGTGTCCCAACTTCTTTTACAGCAACACCTGGTGGAACAGGGGAAATACTTTTGAGCTGGACAGCGCCAACATATACGGGTTCAAATAATCCTCTTGCTCCGTGGAACCTAACATATAAGTATAATATAGATGATGGAACATATATAAGTAATGGAACAAACACTTCAGTAACAGTATCTGGTTTGAATAATGGACAATCTTATGATTTCAGAGTTTATGCCGAAAATGCTATTGGAGATTCAGATATAGTGGGACCAGTGTCTACAACGCCGCAAATAATACTACCAGGACCAGGATCGGTTATAGCAAATATGCCGGCCAATCGCGGACAATCCCCCGCTGTTGCCGGATATAATAATAAACTATATGTATTTGGAGGAAAATATTCTCCCCCAGCTTATACTTCATATAAATCATTTGTTGTATACGATACTACGACTAATAGTTGGTCATCTCCGACAACCGAAATGAGTGTGGCAAGAGCGTGGGTTGATGGAGCGATATGGCAAGATAAAGTATATATTTATTCTGGAACAAGTGATCAGTCGGCACAATCACATCAAACTATGGAAATATATGATATTACGAATGATAGTTTTACATCAGTAGCAACACCTGATAAAAGAGTTAATTATGCTGCCGGAGCAATTAATGGAAAAATATACATATGCGGTGGTTATAGTTTCAGTATACCTGGAGTAGCCAATACAATAATTTCTTATGACACCAGCACAGGGAATTTTGATACAACTCTTAATCCTATGCTCACTTCACTCCAACAACACGCGGCAGCCGTTTATAATAATAAATTATATGTTATGGGAGGAAATAACGCTGGAGGAACTACCCAGAATTCATTATATGAGTATGACCCCGCTGTCGGGACCGGTGGCACGTGGACTACTCTTGCCACAATGCCTGCTGGTAGGTATTCTTTAAAGGCTGCAACATTAGGTTCTTATATTTATGCTGTGGGAGGAAGTGTTGGCTCACTTGTAAATACCGTCTATAGATATGATCCGGCCAATAATGTTTGGAACACTGTAATTCCTATGGGCACATCACGTGCAAGTTTTGGATTAGGCGTAGCTAATGATGCAATGTTTGCTGTCGGCGATACATTAGGCTTATCGAGTGGTGGAGAAAGAATAAATGACTTTCCATCGGAATATACTGTTGGAGGTGAATTTATATTTACTCAAGGTAATGGCTGGGGCACAAATGGAATGGTAATTTTCGTTGCCCAGGATCCATATTTATTAAAGAATGTTGATCCAAATGGTGGTTCTGACAAATATGTAGGCTTCTCTGCGTCAAGTGGCGTGGCGGGTTCATTTATTGAATATTGCTTTCCTGAAGGTCCCCCGACTTATATTCCGAATCAAAGTGGAGGACTTCGATTACCACTTTCTAATCCCAATTATCCCGGTCCATCCGCCTTATATCCTATGAAATTTAAAGTTGAAATTGATCTTCCTATTAATGGATGGACGAATATGGGTGAATGTGATATATGGATGGCATCATCTTTTGATGCCGGAGGAACGTGCTCTTTACTAGTTGCATACTTTGACCTAAATAATGGTGGAGCTGGTGAACTTAATGCGCAAGACTTGAATAATTGGACAACAGCCGATGGTGGGTCAGGAGACTATATCGGTCAGACCATTCGTATAACATATGTAAGCGGAGGAGTAAGTTAATATAAAATTGAATTAAATTAATTACCTAAAAATTAGGTAACTAAATGCATTATAAATAACAATAATGGCACAACCAATTACAGCATTTTTAAAACAAAAACGCACACTTGCAGAACTTTTCGCAGAAACCGACAAATATGGTTTCGCAAAAGGTGATTGTCAAATATATTCGCATAAAGTTTGTCAGGAAATGATATCTGTTGTTTCAAGCAAACATTTCAAAAAACATATGGAGGTTGTAGAATTGACTTTATATTACTCTGAAATTATTCGAAATATGGAAGGGAAAGCTCCATTTCCAGATATTGAAACTGGTCAAGCTTCTCGTGGCGATAAAAGGGCACCATATCTTCCCTTTTACTGGTTAACTTTATTTGATTGTTTGGATTATATGATTTCTAACAAAAAAATCATATTCCTAAGAATTGGCGTTGAAGATTATGGCGCAGACAAATTTAAAGACAAAAAATCTCAAATGGTTGCACACGGTGCTGTGGCCATACTGATTCCAAATGGTAACAAGTATAAAATGTTTTATATTAACTCACACGGTAGGGATATGGTAAGCACCAACTTCTATGATTTTCCTCTTACTCGAACACGTGATAGGCATATAACACTTAATGAATCGATAGATACATATGTGATGAAGTATCTAGTTGAACGATACAATGAAAGACTTGTATATAGAATTGAATATAAGGGAGATAAACAAGACACGTATTTAGGTGCCAACTTACAATCTGGAGATGGACACGGACTATGTTATTTGTTCCCTTTTGTGATTTGGTATTACTTTTGCAAAAATTACAATTTGACTAGAGAAATAGGTGAAGTTACTATACCAACTGTAAGAAAAATGTTGCTTTCTGGAAATATAAATCGTTTTGTTCATTCCTGTTTTACTGAATTTGATTCAAAATTCGCTGATAAATTTGTAGAAAATACGAGAGAATTTAGATCAAAACAAAAAAGCATCGATACTTTAGAAAATTTAATAATTAAAGGTGGAACACGTTTTATCAAAAAGGTGGGAAATGCCACAATAGGTTATTTGACACAAGCGTATTTTACCAAAAAAATTAAACATACTTAAATTATAATGGAAAACATAAAAACAATGATTTCACCAATTAGAAGTATATGGGACCGCGACGATCAGTGGTTACCACCGGGAAATTATTTTTTTACTGTAAAAAAACTCAAAAGTAAATACGTATTGGGAACTGTTACTCACGAACAAGGTTTCAAAAGTGATTTTGAGTTTAAAATAAATGAATTTATTCAAATGATGGCAACAAGTCAAGCAAGTTTGGCCCGAAAAGCTAATTTTTCTCACGATGATATGCCTAATTATCCTTCGCCACCTTCCTCACCTAGGCAACATAGACCTAATAATTTTGTCGAGAAAGAATACGAGGAGCAAACTTGTGCGATTTGTTTTGAAAAAGTAAAAAAAGAATCAGATATAAATTATTGTTTAAAAGCTCTAAATTGCAAGCACCAGTTTCATCGACGATGTATTATTCCCTGGATCCGAACAAATGATACTTGTCCTGTATGTAGAAAGAAAAAGAAAACACGTAGAAGTAGCGGAAATGAAGAAGAGGAAGAAGAATTATTTCCTAGACAACCAACGTTATCAGAGAGATTAGGATTTGGGAGATCAAGCTATTATTCAAGAGATGAATTGATAGATATAATACGGGGAAGAAGGAGTGGTAGAAATGTCCGTAGCAATTATGTTATACAGAGTGAAACTCAATTATAAATCTAGATATAATATAAATGTGTGTAATTTATATTACTAGATTCAGTCTTGTAGTAACAAGTATGTTGACATCTACAAGAACTGGTTCATATTCAGAGTATTTGAAATATTTATTTAGTGATAAGAGAATGAATGTCAAATTTAAGCTTTTTGAATCTATAACATTGCCTTCGATTGTGAATCAGTTGGATTTAAAAAATGTCTATTGGATTATTTGTGTTTCCAATAAAATGCCTGAAAGATATCTTAATCGTTTGAATAATCTTATAAAACCTTATGATTTTATAAAAACACTAACTTTTAAAGATAATGAAGATGTAAACGATAAAATAATATCAACAAAATTATTTCAAGCATATAAAAACAAAATTAAAGCTACAATAAGATTAGATGATGATGATGGTTTATTAAGATGCCATACAAAAAATGTAAAAAAATATATGCAACATAGATATTTAGATCATATTTTAGGATTTAAAACAGGATTAAGTTATAATTACAATTTAGATAAGTGTGAAACAATTTACTTCCCTAAAAGTATTCCTGCTGTTGGATGTTGTTTTTATTCATTAAATAAAACTATATATAGTTGTTGTGATCATACATACTATGAAAAAAATTATAAATGTATTGTGGATATGAAAAGAGTAAGTTGGATTATTAGTGATAGTGATATAAGTGATTCGGAACGGAATAAAAATGAAGATCAATTTAAATATACAAAATCTATTGATTTAATAAATAAATATTTCCCACATATTAATATAAAATAAAAAGATAAAGCTATAATATAATTTTATTTATAATGGGAAAACACAAGAAAAATAAAGCGAAAAAGGAAAAACGCGAAATAGTTTACAGAACAAAAGAGCAACGACAGGACGAAGTTAAACAGATATTAAAACAATTATCGCATTTTGAGTTAACACCCCGTTATGAACCAGTAAAAGAACTTTACAAGAAATTTAAACAGTATATAGAAACAGGAGATAGAATAGAAATAAATATTCCATTTCCAATGATAAATAGACGTATAAAAGGTTTGCTAGCAATTAGTATTAATGAAGAAGTTTGGATTCGTTTACAAAATGAGAAATTTTAATTTGTAGCTCTATTCAAGAAAATATTTACCTTAGGCATATCATTGTTGTAGGGTATATTATATTCCATACACCAACGAATACATTTCTGGATATTTGCCTGTTTAAGTTTATTAACCTTATCTATTTTTCTTTCTTTATTCTCAATTAGTTTTATTGTTTTAAAAATAGTTGTGATTTGTTGTTGTGTCAATACGGAATTAATATCGGTTATTTTATTTTTAAATAAAAGTTGCCAGGGAGTTTTTAAAAAAGATGAAATAAAGCACTTGTTTGAATCAATATTTTCTAATATTTTTACAATTTGAATTAATTTTTGTGAAATATGATCAATGTTATCATATCGAAAATTTTTACATACAATATATTTTTCGGAATTTGCCATTCTACTTGACTTAGGTTTATTTATTTCAACACTTTCATACATACAGCATAAAATATATATCATATCAATGGAAGCTTTTGTAAATGTATCAAAAAATTTAATAATAAAAAAACCGCCGCGTTTTTGTAAATGCAATGCATAAACAATTTGAGTAAATATTAATCTAATGGCCATTATCTCTTGTTTATTATAATCTATTGAAAAATCAAAACCACCATCAGCAGTAATTATCTCCATACTATTTTTATATTTTCGAATACAAGATTCCAAATTTTTACTATTAAATAAGTCACCTGTTCCATCTTCTCCGGTTTCAATAAAAACATTAGAATTTGTTTTGAGAAACTGTGCTGATTTTTTCCATCCAGGAACATTTTTATTTTGACTATCCATTAGTGTCATTCCATAATATCGATCGTGTGAATTATTTCTCATATATAAAAGAGCTTCTATAAATCCACCAGGTCCTTCAGCTAGATGAAAAGATTCTAATGGTTGTCGTTTAAGACCTCGAATAAGATTCGATGAATAAAAAATTTCAACAAGTTTATAAAATGCTCTTGATAAAGGTTTAATTTTACTAATAGAATATTTTGTCCCAGGCACGTTGCTTCCCACAAATTCATAATCATTTGTATATTTTTTAGTATTATCCCACTCACCGTGATAGCTATCAATATTTTTCTTACTTTTATTCAAATAATAACTAATGGTAGGATTTATATTTTGAGACGGTTCTTCTGAAAATTTCAGATAGATTTCTTTTTCACTTATATTATAATTTAGTTTTGGCAATGATCTTTGCATTATTAACTGATATAAAACTGTAGATAGGTTTATATCATTTATCAAATAAATAGTTAACTTTCTTTTGTAGCACTAGTTCCAGTAACTATTTTAACTCGTTTCTTACGTTTTTTACTTTTACGCTTAGGTTTGGGTTTTGCGACTGATGGATTTACAGGTTCAATTACTGTTTTTGTTATGATATCTTCCTCTACTTTAACACTATTGTTTATTTCAACACCCATATTAGTTTTGAATACAGCTTCAGTATCAACATCTCTTACCTTTTTAAATACAAAATAGTTGTTAAGGAATGAAACTCTTTTTTCGCGTTCAGACATATTTACTGCATCTCCTACATTTCCTTCTCTTAATCTTTTTTCTCGAATCTCATTATTCATTTGAACAAATAACTCTTGAAAACTACCTATAGGATTTGGAAGTCTCATATCGCGAGCTTCTTCTCTAGTTATAGGAATTAGTCCATAGTTTTCCATAACTCGAATAAAGTAGTCAAAATTAACTAGATATTCCGAAAAAACCTTGTTAATAGATTCCTGGTATACATCTATTTGATATCCTAAACAGCTTGCATCATTATCAAATGTATCTCTGTCGTATTGTTTTGTTACTTCCCACATTTTTTGTTTCCCATCCATTATTACAATTTTTTCTCCCATTTTTTTATTTTCTAGTGCTCTGAAAACTTTCAATCCATCATAACACGTTCCAATAAAGTGACCATTTACTTTACAACATTCCGATATATTTCTAACAAAATTCTGTAGAGTAATATGATCCGCGAAGAAATAGTGCATAGCGAATTGAACAGATACTAAGTCAAATCCTGTAGCTCCTTTACCAAATTGATTATAAACACCTCTTCCTAAAACTTCTTCATCGTGTGTTCCATATCCAAAAACGGCTTGTGTGATTTGTCTAGATTTTTCAGTAAGTGCTGCTTCACCACTTCTTATATTTTGGCTACTATTTCCAATTGTAAATAAGGCTTTTGGAACACTTCTAAATTTTTTTCTCATATTCAGGTATCTTGCACACGCACCATCCTTTCTATTTTCAATGTTATCTGGTGAAATATCAATACCAAATACAAAACTCTGTTTTGATGATATCCATTTTGGTAAATCACCTCCTTTTCCTACTGCAAAATCAATAATTGTTCCACCTCTAACAGATGCACCATTAATAAGCTTTCTTTTAACATATAAATTATGAAAGTTTCTCAATGATTTTGTTATTGTAGTATCTCGTGTGTTGTAGTATACATCTTCATCTACAATCTCATTTGGTATACCTTTACCAGTTGATAACATCTCTACCGTAATAGGGTTATGAATAGATCTCCAAACACTCTGTGCAACGTGGAAAGCATTTCCATAATTTGGTAATCCCTTCTTGTAATCAGATGTTTTATCATATCTTACTCTAATAGGTATCCATTGCCAATGTTTTGGCTTGCTAGCATCATATTTAAATTCAACAATGGTTTCATCACCGAAAGTTTCTAATTTATTTTCAGTTGTCATATATTTTCCTTCAAATTCAACATCTAATTTAATATTACATTTCCAGGCATCAAATGAGGGTGTTGGATCTATGGGTTGAAATTTAACTGGTTTATATGTCCTGGAATCATCTCTATCACCATATCTGGGTAGTCTATCTTCAATTATCTCTTGACAAGGATTAATATAACCGTGATCTCTTTCACTGTATCCACATCTTAACTCTAATGTTTTGTATTGGGTTAATTGTCTGTTATCAGCCAAATCGTTACCATTCTCAAAAATGTTTCCAATATAATCTTGTCCATTAGCTGTTTTTTTTGTTGTAACTAAGAAATCTATTGTATTAAATTCAGGTGGCTTCCATTTCAAGACATATTTCCAGGTTTTTTTTATAGGTTCTAACCATTCTCCCAATATATTAGAACCAACACTTTTATCAATTGGTGTAAATATAAGACCATCTGTTTCATATTCAAACATAGTTCCATCTTCAATTCCATCTAGAATAAACTTGCATTGTGTAAATATTGAACTTGTTTCATTTGTATAAAATGTTTTTGCCTTCACTTTAAAGGAAGGTTTTGAAGGAGTAACACCTTGTATTTCACTCATTTTTAAAAGTTTTCTCAATGTGTTGTATCTGAATTTGTTTTTATCCATATCTGGATTATCATAAGTCAAATTTGCTATTTTAAGTAAGGGATATCCCCTATAATCTTCACCATTTACAAAATATAAATCAAAAGCAAGATAGGTATCAATAAACATACCATTTTTATCGTGCAATACGTGTTCTCCATCTAGAATAGAATCGAAATACTCTTCATTGTTAATTCTTGTTCCTGTAAACTGAACATTCATATTAATATCGATCAACCACATTAATCCGCGGCTTCCGATATATAAAAGTTTTCTTATTCCATCTGCTTTTTCTGTTACAGTATAAGGTTGGTTAATATTTGGAAACATAGCATCTTGATTGACTGGAGAGATATTTGTTAATTCAAGAGAAATAGACGATGGTCCTATAAAATCGCGTGTTTTTATTCGCCTTTCAATAGGATTTTTGCTTTTGTTAATAAGTTTCAAATATTCTTGTAGGATCGCTTCATTTTTAGTGTAAGCAGTTGGAAAATTAGTTTGCTGTAAACCAGACAATACTGTTTTAAAACCTTCGCGCATTTTCAAAAGAGTGTAATCAGCACCCAAATTAAATACTTCTGGTAACAATTCCATTTCTATTTCATAGCTAGGTATATTATTAAATAGATTAGCCTTTTCCACAGTATATTCAGGAATCATTCTATTACGATTTTTACTAGAGGATTTTATAATACTACAGTCGATTTTAAATGGAAAATTAGGATTTACAAATGTAAATCGTTTTATGTATCGAAACACTTTTTTACTATTCTTCCAGTTTCTTACTAAACTTTTAACTACGTCATATTTTGGGAGAAGAAGTTTTTCAGTCTTATAATTTACTCTAAATTCAAAATCTTTATAATCAATTGGAAGAAATTTTTGTTTATCACTCCCTTGTTTAGTTGTTTTTTGCACAAAAGTAATTTCGCCATATGATTCTTCTAAATTTATATTGTTAGTATTACAATATTTTTGTATAGCGTTTATCCCTTTTACTTCAGTTCTAATATTACCTATTGTAGTTTTTCCTGTTTGAAGACTTACTATTTGTGACTGTATATTTAAGTGATACTCGGCATATCCAGATGATGTCCAACCCAGAGACTTTAATCTTTCGATTACATAATCAAACTTAATTTTTGTTATAGGATTCCACCAATTTGTTCCAAATCGAACTTCAAGCTCATCAGGATTACTTCTATTTCCAGATGATTTGAAATCTTTAATGTACTGATCTATATAATCCTTTAATTTATCATTATTGGTATGTTGTTTTTTAGACATAATTATATAAATATATCAGATATTTTTATATTATTATCAATTTTCATATTTCATTTAAAATACTATGATACATTACTTTTTTTGTTTTCTTCTTGCCATTAGTATCGTGTGTGGGTAGATCTAAAATTTTACATATTTTTTGCAACTCTTTAAGCTTATAAGTGGTTAACGTTTTTAAAGGTTTTTGTAAGTCATAAATGCGCCATAATTTTTGACATTTCATTAAATACTCTTCGGTATTATCGCCTATATATATTTGAGATCCTTCATCATCTTTAATAATTAAAGTTCTAGTAGGTTTCTTACTTTCATATTTGTAGTAATATTTATTCTTAATGTAAATTAAATTAAAATTATGAATAGCACATAAAACGATAATAGCATTAATAGAAATATTTGAATCTGCTACTAATTCTCCTTCCAATTTGTTTCTTTTTATTTTAAGTTCTTTTAGAATTTGCTTGTGTTTTCTTATACTTTCAACTATTTTAATTTTTTCTAATGATTCGCGTTGCCAATTATGATTCTGAGTAAGTTCGTAATCTGCTATACCATAGTAAAAAATCATCCAACACCAAAATAATTTATCATCATATTTGGGTATAATAAAATCGGAGTCCAATGACTTCTTTTTTGGTTTTGTTGCAGTTTGTTGTTTTTTATCATTTTTTATTTTGTCATCAACATTTATTAAAAGTTTTTCTATATTATTTTTTGTGAACATAAAATTCGATATACCATTTGTTTGATATATTGGATTTCTGGCTTTACGATTATGTCTTTTCATAGTTATAGTATTAAAACGATTTTTCTTTATTATTGTTAAAAAAATTATTTGCATAAGTTTTTTTAATATTCTCGTCCGTATCAAGTTGCTTTTGTTGTATTTCTATATACTTTAAATACTTAGAAATATCCTCTAGGGCTTTTTCATTTAAATCTTTCATATTTAAAAAAATTCCATTACGATTTTCGGTAAAAACAATATCGTTTTCTTGAATAATTTTAACAATATGTAGGTGTTGATGTTTTTCTAATTTTTCTATATTATCCCGCAAAGAGATTAATTTTTCCATTTAATTTAATTTATTTATTAGTTTTATTATCTTTTTTAATTAAAATAGTTTTTGGAATTTTATCACGTTTTTTCTTAGGATTCATTATTTCTCCGATGCAAGAAATATATGTGTCATTAAGTTCAAATCTTATACCAATAACTCTTATTGTGATAATATCATCTTCTTTTACTTGTGAGAAGAATTTATTTTTATACTGATGATCCCTTGCGACAAATACAACAATAGGGGAGGGATCATCATTGTGCTCAGCCCTAATACCTGCTTTTGTAATATTTTTTGCTACACATTTTATTCTTTGTCCTTCAACAGGTCTACAAATTAAACATTCAAAAGATACTTGAAATTGAACAAACTTATCCTTAACAACTCCTGATGAGTAGGATAAAATGCGAATAGAATCAGGTTTAATATAACCTTCTTTTACGCATTTTCCTTCCATTTTTTCTTTTAACATTTGTTCAATATTTTCTCTAATGTTGCTTCCCAATACATTAAATGGTAACCATACAGTTCTAGATAAAACATTATGAGAATAAATACCTGTGGATCGTGTTTTCTTAGCGGTTTTTGTAGCCATATGTTATATAATAAATATATTTTTTCTTTATTATATATTTCAATTTTTATTTTGATAGTTTCTCAAGATTATTAATTGAATCATACACAGTTGAAAAAAACCATAACTTATTTTCGTGATTTATCGAATTATAATATCTTAATATCAGCTCCAACTCAATGCATAACTGTAATGTATTTAATTTAACATCACTTCTCTTAGGATTTTTTACTAACTTTCCTTTCTTATCTAGTTTCTTTTCTGCCATTTGAATAATATCCGTATCTCCATATATTGCTTGTATTTTTCTTGATTTATCAGAATCAATAATATATTTTGGTTTACCATTTTTCTTAGGAAGTATATTATTTATTTGTTGAATCAACTCTATTTTTTGAACACCTCTATAGCAAACTCTTCCTCCTAAAACTCTACCTTTATTGCTTTTTTCTAATGTTTTTGTTTTATAAACAATCGATCTATCTGTGCTTTTTTTACTTGTTGAAAATGCGGTCATAAATCCAAATATTGTATTAATATTTACAGTTTCCAATATTTCATTTGTGTCTCTATTTTTAATGTCAAATTTTTTATAAGCAACTGGCAATAATAATAATAAATCGCGCTGTGTAGCCATTTTCCATTTTTTACCTTTTTTGACAATAATTGTCCATAAGAATCCTGTGGTGCTTTTATAGTTTGCTAAAATAATTCCTTCTGTAGAACCTTTACTTATTTTATAGGTTTCAAAAAAGTTTTTTATTTCCTGTTCATAAGGATCAAGCATTCTGCCACTGTAAATATAATTACATAATTCAAATTTTTTATTGAAATCAAGAGAGTCAATAACGTGTTCAAAAGCTAATCTCTCTAATACTTGTTTATCCATCCCATTATATTTCTCCAAATTTCTAATAGACCAGGAAGATATTTTGCTCCAACTACCTCTATCTTGACTGTAAATAAATCCTAGGGTATGAATATTTTCATATTGTTCCATTAAATAATCTATTACCCTACTAGATTTTTGTTCAGATTGTTTTTCTATTTTTGCTACCTCTTTTTCTTTTTTTTCACTTTTTAATGGAATTATATCATCTGCTAAAGGTATATCAGGTAAGTCAGTAAAATTAATTAAACTACGTTTAAAATCAATCGGTTTTGATCTTTCATATCTTGTTATATGCGAGTTATCTATTTCGACAGGTTGGAACAAATAATAGTCTCCTATATTTACTAATACCCCTATACGTCCCAACATATCTACCAAATACTCATTTTTTTCTTTCACAAAAAAATTTAGAGCTGAATAAATTTGATCTAATGGATAACTTTTAACAGCATTTATCATTGTTATTAGTTCTTCTCGTTTATAAAAATATCTTTCCTTATATAGTTGTCTAATCCTCTGTAATATTTTATCAAGATTCATAATAATAAACTTTTCGTCATATGTATCACTGCTTATTTCATTAGGAGTTATTTCGCCATCAAACGGTTTACATTTGTATCCACAACTCATAAAATCGCATAACATTGAATTGTCTTTATCTCCAATCTGGTATACAATTGGTGTATTACTACTTGATACTATTTGTTCAACTTCTACATTAATTTCTGAAGCTAATCTCTGAGTTTGTCCACGATTCAATAAACAATCAGTGGCATTTTCTTTTAAAATTCGTGTTACTATACCAATTTGTATTGCTTTTCTTTCAGCAAGTCTATACATATATAAATCAATCGCTTCTCTATCATTTTCTTGAAATTCTGTTCCGTATAAATAAATCTCTACATTTCTATTGTTGTAAGGAAGTAAGCAATGACTTAAATTTCTCACACCTCTACCAATAATCTGATCCAATCGATTAATGTTATACCAGGGTTCTAATATATGAATTTGTCTAATACATTTAAAATCAAGACCTTCTGAACCCGCTTTTGAAATAATAACAACTTTAACAAATTTACCGTCACTATTATTGCTATTTGTAATGGCAGCCATATCACCAACTTTATCTGGTGACAATTGATCACTTCCTGTAATCATAATATATTTGGCTGGGTGAAAATCGCCTTTTGTTTCTTGCTCAGGTAGCATTGATTTATAATCTACGGGGTCTGTTGGGGGTTCTGCAAATAAGGATTTTGATTTTTTTCCATATCTTGTAAAACCTATTTCTTCTAATGCGAGAGCAATAGGAATACCACCACCATCAATATATTGAGAATAAACAAGAATAATTCCTGTAGATTTTTGTATTTGATCACATATGTAAGATATTTTAGAACTGTATTTTGGAATTTCTTGTGGAGAGAAAATTCTTCCAAATTCTTTTAAGGTTTTTTCTTTATAAGAAAAGTTGCTTTTTGTTGCTTCATTGTATTTCATTGATCTATCTAGTCCTCCTTTTCCATATAACAGATTTGGCTTTTCATTTACCATATTCGAGTGTGGATAAACAAAATTAAGTGTTTGTTTTAATCCTTCAATTGCAGTGTATTGAACACCTTCTCTGGGTTCATTTAAAGCGGAATATCTAGGATCTTCTTTTAATTTTTGTAAAACGTAATTGTAACCTTCTTCTTGTTCACTTTTTATAGGTAAAACAAGCACATCTAAATGTTTTAAAGGTTCAATAATTGGCGTCGAATTAATTTGAACTGGTGGATATTTCCATCCTTCTGCCGTTTTTAATTTTATCGAATAAGGATTACCCCAATTTGCTGGCCAAATACGATAAGGAAATGTAAAAGGATTTTCACCGTGAACATAAGAAATATAACCTATAGCTTTTTGTATTAATAATTCTTGTCCAATATTATTTCCTTGCTCATCACGTTTGAAATTATCATTAGCATCAAAAATATCAGATTCCCTAATGCGAAATCTATTATCATTTAAATTCATTAAATTAAGTAACCATACAATCTCTCTAGCTTTATCAAACATAGGTGTAGCTGATAACAATAATAATTTTAAACTGTCAGTATACTTTACCAGTTGAAGTAAATTTTCAGAAGTTCTTTTTAGTTCTTTAGAATCTGAGGTTCGAATATTGTGTGCTTCATCAATAACAATTAATCTGTTTGAAAATTCTTTATCCAATGCCTTTTGTATACGTTTTTTCTTTTTGTCATCAGCATCTTTTCCTATTTTATATTTATCCATAATTCTTGATATGTAATTAGCAAACTGAATATACCCCAAAAACAAATATGATTGAGATATTATTCTGCGGATTTGTTTAACAATTTTATCACGTTCTAAACCTTTCATATTCATAGGATTAATTTCTTTAATAAATTTATTTCCTGTGCAACCATATAAGTTCCATTCTCCATTTATTTTTTTTAATTTTCTTTCATCAAATAATTGAAGTTTGAAGTTAGCTTGAACAACAGGTGATGCTACAATAATAATTCGTTTATTGATCCCCATTTGGTTTAAATAACTGCGCATCTCTTCGCAAACACCTATAGCTGAACAAGTCTTGCCTGTTCCTAAACCATGATATAAAAGTAAACTATTGTAAGGCGTTTGAAAACTTAAAAAGTTTCTTACAAACATTTGATGTGGATCTAATTCAAATTCTCTTACTTCACACAAACTATCCGAAATTTCTTCAATATTTTTATACTCTTCTTCAGTTTTTTCAGAATATTTTGTATCGCTAAATTCTTTTTTTTTTGTTATCTTTTCTGTAAATCTAGGATCATTTAAATTTGGATACAAAAAATTAAAACTATCACTTTTCTTACTTACTAATTGTCGTCTATTTTCATCACTCATACATCTAAGAATTCTCTGATATCGTTCTGATTCTTTATCTATTACTTCTTTACCTGTTTTAAATATTTCTATTAAAGCAGCACAAGTTTCTTGTGTATCGGATTTGGCAATTTTAACTCGTTTTTTTCGTTTTTTCTTTTTTGTTTTTCCTTCTTTCGCTCCACCAGATTGAATATTATCTTGTTTTAATAATTTTTGTTCTTTATGAATATTATCTATTGCGTGACGTAATAGATTCTCTAAACCTTTCATTATCTCTTTTGACTCATTTTTTCGAACTGACATAGTATTAATATATTATGAGATTAAACTATATTTGTTTAATACTTTATTAATATTTTTAATTAATTCTGATTTTTCTGGATTATATGGTCTAAACTTATTTTTACACTCCTCCCAGGTTAACCATTGCATATCACTTACCTCGGTTGTTTGATAATTATCCATTCTTACATATGGATTTTTAACTAAAGCAATGAAATATCTATGCAAATATGATTTGTAATTTGAACCAATAAAAACCTCATTGTATGGCTGTATATTTTTAATTATTTGTAAATCGTGTTTACAAATACCGGTTTCCTCTTCCCATTCCCTTAATCCACAATTTAAATCATTTTCGCCATAATTTCTTCTGCCTTTTGGAAATCCCCATTCGGGATCAATCCACTCTGTATCACTGGAAGCTACCAGTGAATTTAAATCATACTTTTCATCATTTGAAATAACAATACCTTTTTTTATTTGAGCAAATTTATCCTTAGAACTTTTTTCTTCTCCTCTATACTGTAATCCCACATACTCTCCCCATAAATTTGTCCACAATTCATCAAATGATTTTTCTAGTAAATTATTTTTTTCATCAACTGTCATTTCATTTATTAAATCTATAATATAGTTTTTGTTATAGAGAGGCCATTTTCCTCTTATAAAATCTATATATCCTAGTGTATTTTTTCTACATATAGTTAAAAATTCCCATTTATCAAATTTATTTTTTCTACAAGCGATAATTCCATTGCTCATTATTGGTTGAACACATTGTTGAAATGTATGTCCACTTTTTCCACAATTATTGCAAAAATTATATTTGGTATTCATTGTTATATGTAAAATGTGAAATGTTTTTATATCCTTTCCTATATAATGGGATTGAATCCAAAAGTGTGGATGCCTTACTTATGGTTTATTCTTTATACAATAGCAATTGAATATCCTAAAAAGCCAAATGATTTTACTAAAAAGAAATATTATACATTAATACAAAATCTTCCTGTTTATTTTCCATCCAAACCAATGGGTAGTTATTTTACAAAACTTTTGGATAAGTATCCAGTAACACCATATTTAGGATCTCGTTTATCATTTATGAAATGGGTTCACTATATAGAATCTAAAATCAAAATTAAAATGGAGGAAGAAACTTTAGACTTTTATGAAAGTTTAGAAAAATATTATGATCTTTATAAACCTGTAGAAATGAGAGATAGAGAGATTATTAAAACAAGAAAGCGTTATATACAATTTGGTTTGTTCGTTTTCTTGTTTACAAGTATTATACTTATATACCGCAGCTAATAAAGAAATTTTTGAATAAGTTTATACTCCAAAAAAGGTTGAGCATTTTTCTTTAATCGTTGTCTTATTATGCTGTTGCAGCAAGCATCTATTACATTATTATTAAGAGTATTATAATTTTTACGAATTTCAGACATTATATAAAGTGTGTTACAAGTTGTATACCATCTTCCGTGGCATACTAATGATTCACAACACAAACATATAGGCTCATTTCTGTCATTTAAAACTCTTATAGATTGTAAACTATTCAAGTAGTTACCGATTTCTTCACCATTTTCTTTTATTATCATAACTTTTGGAACTCGAAAAGGGTATGATTTTTCGAATATTATTTTAATATTATATATTTTATTTTCATTAACAAATAAAACGAAATAAAATTCAGAATCGGTGGTGTTTGTTAAAAAATAATCAACATCTTCATCACCATCTTCTCTTAAGGTATGATATTCTATCTCCTTTCGCAAGCGTCTAGAGTTCATTTATATATTATTTATATCTTTATTATTTATATAATGTTTACAACTAATTTTTCGAATGTGGATTTAAATGAGATATGTAAATATAACTCACACTGTCAACTTTATGATAATCAAATTATAAATGGAAAAAAATCAGTAAGAGGAAAAACTCGAAGAAAAAGACCAAAAAAAAAACGAAAAACTCGTAAACAATAAATTTTATATATACTTATTTGTATATATGAAACTAGCACTACTTATTTTTGGAATAACGGGATTTTTAATGGCTAATACATATTATGATGGAAAATATACAGCATATTTACAAAATTATCAAAAATATATGAAAATGGCTATGTTTGGATTTGTAGGATTAAGCATTTATGTATTTATTAGAAAACATCCATCCGAATCAAAAGGTTTATTTACACACGCTAATAATATAATTAAATATATGCCTGTGGATAAAGGGACAAGTGATTTATTAACACCACTTTTTGATTTTACAAATGCTAGAAATTCACTTAATGAAATGTATAATCCAAATGTTCCGGTTCAAAATGATAGCCCTCAAATGAGACGAATGATGAATTCAGGAAGAAACTCTAGCAAACGTTCAGTAAGTGAAACAAAAAAGAAATATGTTGCTTCACAACAAGGATGGAAATGTGCTGGATGTAAATCAGTTTTAGATGCTACATTTGAGGTAGATCATAAAGTTGATTTGCAATATGGTGGAACAAATCAAGTAAATAATCTTCACGCTCTATGTAGAAATTGTCACGGAAAAAAAGGTATGATGAACAGAATAAGATAATATTTACATAATTTATATGAATTCTTTTTCAAATATAAATTATCCTGTAGAATCATTTTTAGACAAATTGAAAAATGGCAATAATAACGAAAATAAAATTAAACAACAGAAAGACTCTTCAGGAAAAAAACAAATTAAAGTTCTTATACCACTTGAACCACCTTATACCTTTATAAGTGACGCAGATGGACAAGTTGACGGATATACTATTGATTTTTGGAATATAGTAAAAAAAAAACTTGAAAAAAAGAACTATTCTTTTAAAGACACAATAGTAAGAACAGCAGATTTTAATAAATTAATTGATGAAATAGCGGAAAGAAAATATGATATATCTCCATTTCCTTTTTTCCCTTCGGCGGAAAGAGAGAAAAAAGTAAATTTTTCATTGCCCATATTATATGAAAAAATAGTAATAGTTCATAGACCTGTAATAATGTCAAATAACACACATATTATATTAAACTATATCTTAAAAACTGTTATCCCATGTGTGGTTATAATTCTTTTATTGGGACTTTTATTAGGTAACTTATTGTATTTTTTTGATAAAAAGAGAGGATATCGAAGATCATTAATGACTAGTATAGCTTCTTTATTTGGAGAATCAGGATTCTTATCTGAAAGATGGGGTGGACGAGATGGGTTTCTTACAGAAAAACATCATAGATTTAGTGGAATTCCTATGATAATACTAATTTTTGTTATTTCATATTTTTTCTCTATGGGAATGCAAGCATATACTACAGCTCAAGCTGTATCATTAAGTAATATTAATAGGTTGACTTACGATGATTTAGATGGCAAAACATTTGTTTTACCACAAGGATACTCTGCTGCTATGGGTGATTCTATAAAAAGATTTGGGGGAAAAGTCGTAAGAGGTAAAGGAAAAGTTATTGATTTATATGCAGATGTCAAAAAAGGTAAATATGATGGTTTAATAATTGGTTTGCAGAGAGCCAAATATGATATTAAACAGAATAATATTAAGGGTTTGATGATTTCAAAGAAGCTTGAACTTTCATTGCAAACAGGAAATTTTACAATTGCAAGACAAGATTTAAAATTATTAGAAGATGTAAACCGAGCTATATTAGAATCAAAAGAAACGAAAGAAGCGGAAGAGGCGTGTAAGGTGCACCAATCTCCAAAAAATGCATTTTTATGTGGTTTATAAAAAAATAAATTTAATATAAGTTTAATATATTATGACAACAAATACATTAAACGTTATGTTATGGATTATAGTATACGTTCCTCTAATTATTATAGCATTATGGATGATATTTGCATTTTTTTATTATAAGACATATGAACGTGTATTTGCTTTTTTAAAAACAATAGGGCAATATATATTAGCTGGTTTAGCAGGCTTTGCTAGTTTAGTTCGCAATAATCCATTTTTATGCTTAGCTTTTGTTGTTTTCGTAAGCACATTAGTTGCATTAGGATTTATAATGAATACAGGTCTACCTCATTGGGCTGGACAATATGGTGAAATATTTATTACAGTAGCCTGTTGTATTTTAGCAATAGGATCAGCAATAGGTTTATATGTAATCTTTAATCAAAAAATAAGAGGAGGTGCATTTGGTGGCCCACCATTTCCTCCCGGCACAGATTGGAATGCATTTAAAGAACAAGCAAAATGGTTGGGGGGCAGAACTAAAAAGTATTTATGGTATAGTATTGTTGCCGGATTAGGTATAGCCTTAATATTAGGGACAATTTATGGTTTCACTTCATTGCAAACCACTGATTATGGTTTTCTGTTTAATATAGTAGCTGTAATTATCGGCTTAGGTATTTTATTTGGTGGATATAAATTAGCTAGTAGTAACACAACAATCAGACACTTTTTAGACAACAATATTGTTTTTAATGCTATTTATCATTTGGTATTTGCTATTCCTTGTGCATTCTGGTATACAGCAAATTCAATGTATAAAGAATTTTATAATACACCAAAATTTGCTTATATTTTATTAGGTTTAGAAATCCTTTTTTTGATAGGATTCTTTTTGATCCCAATACTTACTAAAAAACTTTATAATTTTAGTTTTGGAAAAGTAGGTAGAAAAGGAAATTTACAAGCAAATATTAATACTTTAAAACAATCAAAAGATTTTTATTCGGCGCAACTTAGTAGCTTAAAGGGTGAAGCAAGTGTAAACTGGGATAAAATTATTAAACAAAATTTGAATAGTAAGAAAAATGCTGAAGAGTTAAAAAACCATTTACTTGTTTTAGGTTATAGTGATGATAAAAAGAAAACAACTGGAGGAATGACATTGAAACAGGTAACAAAATATATTCATACAACATTACCACAAATATTAAACCTTGAAGATTATATTACTGACACAGAATTTGAAATAAAGAAACGAGAAGCAGAGCTAAAAAATCTCTCCGCAGAAGGAACTGGAACTACACTATTAAATCGTCCCGTTCCTACTGACATTGAAAAAACAATTGGGACATACGAAAATCTAGGAAAAAGAAGTAAAGCCCATTCAACTGATTTTAATTATAATTATGCTTTAGGATGTTGGATATTTCTACACAATTACGGAACTAATTTATCACCAGCATATGTAGTGGACACTCCATTACTGAGTTATGGTAACAGACCAGCAATTATGTATAATGGTAAAACAAAACAGTTAAAAGTCAAAATGAAGAATATCAATAATGAACTTATTACTGTATTTAAGAGTGATAAAATACCTTTACAGAGATGGGTAAATATTGTTGTAAATTATAATGGTGGAACTTTAGATGTTTTCATTGATAAAAAATTAGTAGCCTCTGTGAGAAATATAGTTCCCTATATGAGTTACGATAAGGTAGTAGTTGGAAAAGATAAAGGTATAAGTGGTGGAATATGCAATGTAACATATTGGAATAATATTTTAACAAAAAACCAAATTGATATTTATTATGATTTATTAAAAAATAAAAATCCACCGATTGTTTAGATAAATTTCTGTATCTATATTATATTATGGAACCAAAGACTATTATTTTAGGTGTAGTAGTTGTCATAATTCTCTACTTGTTGTATCTTTATTTCTTTTCAGATGGCACCAGCACTACTTTAGTAAATCTTCATGATGCCACACAAGCTTTAACAATCCCTGCTTCTCGTCTTCCCGGAGGCACGACAAGTGATTACACATATTCCATCTGGATTTATGTAAATAGCTGGGCAACAGGATATGGATCACAAAAGGTTATTTTCCAGAGAAAAGACCAAAATGGTAATGTAGCTCCTCAGGTTGTATTAGATCCAAACATCAACAATGTAACAGTGAATACAACTGTGTATGATGCCAATGGTGGTGCTCAACAGATTCATCCTTGTACTTTAGAAAATGTTCCAATTCAGAAATGGACAAACATTATTATTACAATTAATAACCGTGCCCTTGATTTATATTTAGACGGAAAATTGGTTAGAACTTGTGTCTTACCAGGTGTTCCTATGACTAACCCTGGCACTCCTGTTGATTTGTGTCCAGCTGGTATGGGATTTTCTGGTTTCACTTCTAATTTCAAATACTATGCCAGAACAGTAAACCCTCGTGAAGCTTATGCCATTTACAGAGAAGGTTATGGTGGAGGCAGTTGGTTAAGCAACTTGTTTAACAAATACAGAATCAAATTGTCATTTATGAAAGGAAATCAAGAAATAAATAGTTTTCAATTATAATTTCATTAATATATATTTCTTCATTATTATATATATAAATGAGTTATTCTAGTTTAGGAAATGGTTATCGAAATCCTGTAAGTAATCTCACATCTAATTTAGGCGGCTCCAGCACAGGAGGATTTTTTGGTAGATTTGGTAGTAACAAATATGTATCTGGAACAAGAGATTTTCTTCAATCAAATACTTTAGTAGCAAAGGTTGTGTTTCTTGTATTGGTAGTTATTGCTTTTATTTACCTTTTGAGAGTTGGAGCGGGTCTTGTAGCCTGGTTTTTCTCACCATCCCCTTCACCTTATTTAGTTTACGGCATTAAAGATGCAAAGAAATTTGTAGTAATTCCTCAAGACCCTAAGGATAGTAAGGCTATTACTTTACTACGCTCTAACAACCAACGAGATGGTTTAGAGTTTACTTACTCAGTTTGGATCTTTATTGATGATTTGACATATACACAAGCATTGGGAACTGCTGGACACATTTTCCATAAAGGATCAGAAAAGTATGACGATAAAGGTATTGCTGCTCCTAACAATGGTCCAGGTTTATACCTAGATAAAGATAAAAATGCACTCATAGTGAAAATGAATACTTTCCCTTGTGCACCAGGAACTCCAGAAAGCACATGCATTGGTGGTAATGTTATGGAAGAAGAAGTTATGGTAAATGATATTCCATTAAACAAATGGGTTAATGTCATTCTGCGCGTTGATGGAATGAAACTTGACGTATATGTGAATGGAACTATTGCAGTAAGACATAAATTCAAAAATGTCCCTAAACAAAACTATGGCAAGGTATTTGTAAATATGAACAGAGGTTTCTCTGGTATGATTTCATCACTCCGTTACTTTAATAGGGCTCTTTCCTCTACGGAAATTGTGGATATTGTAAATGATGGACCAAATATGAAAATGGACAGTTCTATGGATATATTCCCACCATACTTCTCATTGCGATGGTATTTCCAAAATGCAAATGACAAACAATAAATAATTAATTGATTATAATATAAAATTTATAATCAACTTAACTTCTAAGATTTGGATTCATACATAATTCTCTTGAAGGAAAAATATCTCCTGACATACATTTGTTGGATTCACCAACTTCAATACAAGATCTTATATTTCTATCTGTTCCCACATAACACCATCCAGGTTTTTGACTTGATACCCTTGTTTGAACTTTACTATCAGAACTATTATCTTCTACCGGAAATTCGACATTTGGATTTTGTCCAATACCATTATTTGTGATTTTATTTTTTTCTGGATTTTTCTTTTCTACTGCTTCTGAAATAGACCCTTTTGATGATTTACTTTTTGGTAATGCCAAATTTGCTGCATCACGAACAGCGCCTGCTGTTACATCAGCTCCTAACTTAACACCATCCATTGAAACATCAACAGTTTTTTCCACAGTTTTAATTGTTCCTATACCTAATTTTTGTAATAAAGATCCAAAAATATCTACTCCTTCTGAAAAATATCCAAATATATTCATACCTAGTAAAGCTAAAATAACAAGAAGTAAACCTAAAGTAATCATATTTCTTCCTGTAAACCAGGTTCCTTGTGGTGTAGATGCATCAATAGTTGGTAAACTGGGTGTAGGTGTATTAATAATGGGAACATTTAAATTTGATCCTTTTGATACAATTCCATTAATATTATTCATATACATTTTACAAATATTAAATTATTTAGAATATATATACAAATGACTTTTACATATACGAAACCTAAATGTGGTAAAGGAACTAAACTAATAAAATCAAGATGTGAATGTAGAACACAGAAAAAGGCACTAAAAAAGGTGAAAAAAATAAAAAAAAAGACTTTAAAAAAGAAACAGGAAAAAAAACCTAAATTATCAAAAAAGTATGAGGAAGGTTGGGCTATAGAACCAGGAAATTATTCAAGTATAAAAGTCTCAGCAAAACAATTACAAATAAGAAGAAAAAGAATTGACGAAATCTATGAAGTATATAAAAAACTAAAAAAAGTAGATC
>Ga0163111_10000423_pt1 | contig 25284 bp, 16 predicted proteins | sample CRUFie1St18metaG_FD_109645 | JGI IMG/M metagenome (GOLD analysis project Ga0163111, IMG submission 109645) | Marine microbial communities from the Costa Rica Dome - CRUD Field 142mm St18 metaG | ecosystem: Environmental > Aquatic > Marine > Oceanic > Photic zone | place: Costa Rica: the Eastern... | reverse complement strand
GTGCTTGGACGAGTTGTACTTGGACGAGTTGTACTTGGACGAGTTGTACTTGGACGAGTTGTACTTGGACGAGTCGTGCTTGGACGAGTCGTGCTTGGACGAGTCGTACTTGGACGAGTCGTACTTGGACGAGTTGTAGTTGCCGTATTGAAACCTGTACTACCTGTCGTAGTGTATGTTGGCTTAGTAGTTGGCGTCTTCACACTTGTAGTTGTGTTACTTTTGGTGAAGCCTGTACTATTACTCTTGGTTGGAGAAGTAGCAGAAGTAAACGAGTTACTTTTACTTGGGCTCGTCACAGTAGAAACAGAGTTACTCTTAGTTGGGCTACTGCTCAATGTGGAAGCAGAGTTACTCTTAGTTGGGTTGCTGCTCAATGTAGAAACAGAATTGCTCTTAGTTGGAGATCCTGCTGTTGAGAAAGAGTTACTCTTTACAGGCGAACTCGTATTAGTTAAACTATTTGTACCACTTGTATTGCCTTTGGTAAGGCCATTGTTATTCGAAAAAGTATTCGTAGTGGGTGTTTTCGCTGGGCTAACAGTAGGATTCGTAAATGAATTCGCTGGTGCTGTATTATTACTTTGGATAGGGGTACGACCTGTATTATCTACTCCACTATAGCCATCGTTATAGTATCCATCGTTTCCATTTTGGTTTCCATTTCCATCCTCTCTCCAATACCAGTAATCTGGATCTGGACAATAAGGATTGCCTCCGTATAGTCCGTCATTGTATCCATTCCAATAGCCATCGTTATATCCATTATTGTATCCATTCCAATAGCCATTGTTATATCCATTATTGAATCCATTCCAGTATCCACCTCTCCAAGGATTTCCCCATCCCCAACCCCAAGAAGGAGTATTCCAGCAGAAGAAGCTACCCCAAGACCATGGTCTCCACCACCTGCGCGGGCGATAGAATGAATACGGTGCATATGCGTAAACAGGAGCCGAATAATACCCTACAGGGTTTCCATAATACCAGTCAGAAGTGAAATAAGGATCGTAATAAGACCAACGTGCAACAGGTCGGTTGAATCTTCTCATACGACGCGTATAGAAATAGTCATCTCCTCTATAATAAGGATCTCCCCATTCTGAACGAGCCTTACGATCAGTCTTATATGTTTCTGCTTGCTTAGGGGTTTTGAGTGCTTCCTCCTTCGCGTCAATCTCTTCCAAAATCAAATCATACTTTAACTCCTGTGCTTGCTTAGACAATCCTTTCTTTGCAGCTAAACTCCCAACGGACAAGGTAAGACCAGCCGTATAACTATCATTATTGGTTACAGGCTTATCGAATCTAATTTTTGCGAAGCTATCAAGACTGCAGAGAATCAAGACAGCCATCAATAATATTCTTCCTTTCATGGTATTAATTTTCTTTATAGTTTGGTTCCTTTAGTATTTACAATATCAAATATCAATAAAAGTCTATTCACATACTATAGACAGTTTTCAAGCGTGTAGGTTGAATCTATAAGTGTGTTTTTTCTCTCCTTTCTATTCACTTCTGCGCTCAAAACACAACTCAACCCCAATAATATGCAGCCAATAGTATGCCTAGGAGGAAGGGATAGTTAAGATAGTGAAAAAAGCTTGATGAGGGAAGGAAGAATATATTTCATCAAAGGTATCAATACCCCTACGCTTTACTTAAGAGGTATTTTATATTGAAGTATATGTATATTTTGTTTTCCCCTAAACATTCAATACTTTGCAAGTATAACACATTATAGGCTAATACAGCGTTTTCAACTATTGCTAGACCTACTCTATTTTTTATATGAAACTATCCAAAAACAATTTAAAAGCTGTTTCGGTATCGATAGACTCACGAATTCGCCCCAGCTTATCTAAGTTGCTAGGCAAAATAAAACCTATCCGAAAAGGATATTATGAATATGTAGACATGCCTATTGGTGGAGATGCTCCCAAAGCATTCATTCGGCTATATACTTTTGGAGAAGGGAAGAAGCAGCACCCGAAGACATGGCCTAAATATATCGCAAAGGTTGGAAAAAAACATTACCCTACTGAAAGTATAATTGAGTACCTATTAAATCAAATAGGGGAAGCCTTAGGATTTAATATGGCCAAATCTTCTCTTAGGATGGCAGATAACCAGCTTCGGTTTTTGAGTAAATACTTCTTAAAACCAAATGAGAGCCTGGTACATGGCTCTGAAATATTCGCAGCTTACTTGGAAGATTCCGATAAAAGTTTTGTTCAAGAAATTGAAAACGAAAACTTAGCTAGGGAATGTTTCACCTTCCCATTTGTTATAAGAGCGATAGAGTATAGTTTTCCAGACGAGTCCTCTGCTATTCTTAAAGCATTCTTCAAATTACTACTATTTGATGCAATAACAGGTAATAATGACCGTCACTTTGAAAACTGGGGAATAATTAAAGATCTTTCGGGAAAAGCTCCTCCTCTATTTTCTCCGATTTATGATACTGCACGAGGTTTGTTCTGGAACAAACAAGAAAAGGGAATTAATAAGCTATTCAAAAAGAAACTAGAAATTGATGAAGTCCAATTTCAAAAATATCTCAATAAGTCAAGCCCTAAAATTGGTTGGGATGGTTCATCAAACATAAACCATTTCACAATAATAGAATCAATCTGCAAAGCTTATCTCACTTATAAAGGAATTTGCAAAGAAGTCTTAAAAGATGTAAATTTAGATAAGTGTCTCAATATGATAGAAAGTGATTTTAAGTCTTTCTTTTCGCAAAAACGTTTCATGTTAGTAACAAAATGCTTGGAACATCGTTTTAAAACATTACAAAATACTTGCAACAAATAATAAGAGTAATATGCGGAGCACATTAGGAAAGTGGGGAGATACTCTAAAGAAGATATTTCGGAAAGCAAATGGGCAGGAAGAAGTACAAACTCCCCAAAACATGAGTGCAACTTTTGAATTAAAGTATCGTTCCTTGCTCATAGGAACCCTTACCCTTCAAGAGGGAATTTGGGAGTTTTCATATTCAGAAGATTTTAAAGAACAAGACAAGATTGAACCTTTGGTGAATTTCCCAAAGAAGGAAAAGGTATATAGTAATTCTTATTTATTCCCCTTTTTCATGAAACGAATTCCAGGCTTGAAACAGCCTCGTGTACAAGAGCGAATAAAACGAGAGAAAATTGAGGGAACCAACGAAGCCGTGCTTCTAAAAACATTTGGGAAAGTATCCATTACAAATCCATTTATTCTACAGGCAATCTGAATTTCACTCAATACAGCTTAAAAAGCGATAGAGAACTCAGGGTTCTCTATCGCTTTTTAGCGTCTATACATACAAAAAGGAGACCTTTCGGCCTCCTTTCAATCTTCTGTATCCTATAAAAACGGCTCTCCACTAGCCAGAAAACACCGTCTCATTATTTTCTGGTACAACAATCTCAGCATCATCATCCAAGTCTGAGAACAATTCTGTTAGCTCATCTTCGTCCTCCTCGAAGTCAAACAAATCGTCATCATCAGTAGAAGTATTCTTCGAGCGAATCAACTCCATATCAAAGAAGGAAACAACCATATTCGGCTCATCTGGATAGAGCATAACGAGGTTACACAAGTTCTGGAACAATGCCTTTTTCAAAGCAGGCGTCAATCGCTGAAGGGTAGCCGCTAGCTGTCTTACCTTCGTCTTCCATCGGTGCTGCTCCATTCGAAGGGCATATACCAAGGCATGGAAGGTCTCTACTTCTTCTTGCAAATCGGATAGGTTGGGGTACTGCTTAAGCAGGATGCTTAGGGTTCGGACACGAGAAATTCGTGCTTTGATACTTCCTCTCTGGAAGGAACCTCGCTTACCACGCATCAGCTTCTGATATTCAGTTGTAGCGGGTTTATGCTTCACTTGCATACGAATATCCCAATCTTCAATCAGCGTAGAACTTAACATTGCTAACTGCTCTTCCAAATCTTGTCGGCACTTCTTTCGCTCCGCTATAGAGGCCGCCCACAAAGCATAATTCTCTTCAAAGCTCTCACAAAGAGACGCAATTCGCTGATAAACAGTGTCTAGTTCGGGATCTCCTATAAACTGGGAGAGTTTAGATTTATGTCCCGACACGATCTGAAGGGTGCGCGTATAACTTACTCTTAAGGCTCGCGCAAATGGATTACGGGTATACACCCAATTTTGATAAGTTGTCATTATGTCAATAAATGTTAAAAGGGTTGAAAAATGGTTAAATAAAAGATCAAAACGGATACAGAGAGAGCGTACAATGCCAGCATACTTTTCAGTACGCGATGCAGGAACTTCATTTGAGTTGCCACTTTAATTATTAGTTTACATTCGAAAAATCCGTAATAGGTGGCCGTCTATATATATTACGAATGAGCAAGTCTTTTCTCTCGGTCACCTTGCTACTTTTTTTCATTTTTTTTTCGAGCATTTTACAATACACTGATAAACAGCCCTTTGTACAAATACCTTCAAAAGAATTTTGTAGCCTATACAAGCGAATCATTCGATTTGCTTTTGTACATCTCTAAGAAGCTCATTTTCCTTTTTTGTAGAAGGTTGTAATTTTCGTTACACATGCGCTTCTATTATATATACGTTTGAGCGGCTCTTTTATCTCAGTTGACTTCTCACTTTTTTTTAACTTTTTTCTCAGGAAATTCACAAAACACTGGCTATCAAACAATTACCCATAAATTTAAAAGTGAGCATGATAAACCTACTATATGAAATTTTTCTTCACTTGGGGCAATGATTCATGGTAATTGTCTGATAAACCCTCCGCCACGTGGAGAGATTGCAAGACAACTGTCTGGTAAACCCTCCGCGGCGTGGAGAGATTGCAAGACAACTGTCTGACAAACCCTCCGCGGCGTGGAGAGGTTGCAAGACAACTGTCTGGTAAACCCTCCGCGGCGTGGAGAGATTGCAAGACAACTGTCTGATAAACCCTCCGCGGCGTGGAGAGATTGCAAGACAACTGTCTGGTAAACCCTCCGCGGCATGGAGAGATTGCAAGACAACTGTCTGATAAGCCCTACGTGATCTGGAGAGGTAGCAAAACACTTATCCCAATACCCCTCCCTCAAGAAAAGGCTAATCCCTCCCCTTGACTCTCTAAAACATCCCCCCGAATCCCCTACTTCAGCCCCTCGAAGATCCCCACCTGCACCATTTTGTCTAATAATTGTTCAGCCCCCTCCACATTGCTATGCACAGGATCGGCGAAATACTTTGGATCTTGCAAGGCACTAGAAAAATCATACACCCCCATACCCGTCTCCTGCGTAATCCCTTGCAAGAAGCCTGAAAAGATCGCCCGATTCTCATCCGTCATATATGCAGGGAGGTAAGGAGCCAATACAAGCTTCAGTTGGATATTCTTTTCCTTGCACACTGTCATAATCTCTTGCAAAGCCTTCAATCCCGCCTCATGCTTATTCTCATAAATCTTCGCTTTATCTGCCTTATAGGATTTCAAGAAAGAGTCTTTCACCTTATATCGGTTGATCCAAGCTTGGTCAGATTTGTTCATATGGTACAATACCCGTAGGAAGTACTCTGAATTGAAGCGATATAGATGACAAAGCGATTGGGCGTAGTAGATTTCCGTTTGTTCTTCCTTCAATGCCGTTTGTAAACGATCCGATTCGCCTACATACAACTTCAGGTTTTTGTACAAATCATTCTTCACATTCACATTTGAAACCTCTGCAACCACCAACTTAGGTGGGTCGTGTCGGTCTAGATAGTCCAATAGAATATCTTTGGCAATGACCATTGACATCCCATTGTAACTGAGGTTGAAAGCCTTTGCCCCAAGTTTCTTTTCAATGCCAGGCGCGTAAAAGCCATTTACCCCCCTCGAATTCCCAATAATCACCACATCCGCCTCCGCATCTCCTGCATACATACGCGAGAAGCGCATTTGCGAACGCAAACTCAGGGCATTGAATCCCTTTGCCAATACCCAATCGGCCAGCTTAAACACGAGCAAGCCTGCAAGAATAACCAACAAATAATACCGCAGTCCTCGATTCATATTGCCTTAGAATTGGAAGTAAATAAATGCCGCATTCCCAAACGTACCCAAGAAACCAATCAACAGGAGCGAAGCCGCAATGGAAGCCACAATAAACCACGTCTTCTCTCGGTATCCTTCTAGCGGATAAATAAACGCAAAGAGTTCCAATACGATGACCATCAGGATCAATGCAAAGCCCTTCATGACATGAAACATATGGGGCACAACACCAATATGGTAAGAGCCAAAGTCGAACAATCTCCCTACAATATAGCCTGATTCGGCCAAGGTCTCGGCTCGGAAGAAGATCCACGCGAAGTTACAAGCCGCATAAATCAGCAGTACCAAAGGGATTTTGAACCACAATCGTTTTAGGTTTACATGGGGAAAAACGCTATCGAAGCCCGTCCGCACAACCCGTTGGAGCATCAGGTACAAACCATGCAATCCCCCCCATATCACAAAATTCCAACTTGCCCCATGCCATAATCCCCCTAAGAGCATCGTGAGCATACGGTTAATATCCGTCCGAAGCTTTCCTTGCCGATTTCCTCCAAGGGGGATGTATAGATAATCCCTCAACCAAGAGGAAAGCGAAATATGCCAACGTTGCCAGAACTCACTGAAGCTGGAGGAAAAGTAAGGGCGATTGAAGTTCTCACGGAAGTCAATTCCCAGTATCTTTGCAATCCCGATGGCAATATAGGAATAGCCTGCAAAGTCTCCATAGATTTGGAAGGAGTAGAAGAAGGCACCAATAAACAAGGAAAAGCTATCATACCGAAAGGGATCATTGAAACGCGGATCAACCACCAAACTTAAGGAGTCTGCCACCACCGATTTGAGGACATAGCCCCATAGAATCATCTGCAAGCCTAGAATCACATTCTTGCCCGATATCGGTTGGTCTTCCCTCAATTGAGGCAGAAAGTTCGAGGCACGCACAATAGGCCCCGCTACCAATTGCGGGAAGAAGGCTACGTATACCGCAAAGTTCAATAAGGAGCGTTCGACAGGGATTTTGCCCCTGTATACATCCACTGTATACCCAATGGTTTGGAAGGTGTAAAACGAAATTCCGACAGGCAAGATGATCGTCAGCGTGGTATACGAAGCATGCATCCCCAGCATTCCAAAGAGGCTTACCACATTGTCTGCGAAGAAGTTAAAGTATTTGAAGAAGCCCAATACCACCAAACTCGAAACCACACTCAGCATCCGAAAACGTGCTTTCTTCTTAGGTTCTTCTGCATACTCCCCTATCTTAAGGGCTGAATAATAGCTAATGAGGGTCAATAATTGGATGAGAAACAAGAACCGCCAATCCCACCATCCATAAAACAAATAGCTCCCCATCAAACATACCCAAAGCCTTGCTTTTCCGCTTGTGCCAAAGTACAAGGCGAAAAAGAGGGGAATAAAACATAAAAAAGGCAGGCTGTTAAATAGCATGCAACATCCGAATTTCTATTTCACACTTACATAAAAAACTCAGCCGTCGAAATTACAACATCCTCTCCCCTCCCCCAAATAAAACTCCCGCTAAACCACAAGAGCCATACACATCCAACAATGTATATGGCTCTCGCAGATTACCCAATTGGGTTTCTACAAGTTAAGCATCCTCCTCACGACGATTCGGCAGAATTGCAGCAGAATGATGCTGGTCTATATACAAAGGATCTTCTACAGGCAATCCCCGTTGGATCAATTGCAAACCGATATTCACCTTTGGCTGCAAATTCAAGCTCAAAAAACGTACATCATCTACACTATCTAAAAGGTCCCACAATCCGCCAATATCATCACTCTCGCGGTCTACAATCTTCAATCGCTTCTGGTATTTCTCCTTATTAATTTGGAGTTCCTCCTTGGTGAGATCGCGAAGATCAGGCGAACCCGCGTTTTTCCATGCTGTATACCAAAACGAGCCAATTCTAAGAATTGCCTTCCGCATACGTCTCTCCACCATTCCATCTAGCATTTTATGATAGGCCTCCGAGAACTCACGCGAATAGGTTCTCACTACCAAGCTATTACGGCTCTCATAGCCGAATTTCTTATCGTTCGGGTAGCTTTCCGTCAATTCCTTCTCAAAGCGCAGTACTGAATCGAGCGCATTGTGGCTCTCCAAGACTGCGTCCCATGGCTCCAGATAAATATCCTTCACATAGTAGGCACGGCCTACATATAAATTGAATTCTTCGGCAAACAATTCAGGTAGGCGAGACTCCCAAAAGCCATGAATCCCCTTTTGCCCTGTCATTTGCCCGTTGTAGTTCTCCGTTGTATGCAGGGGCACATGCGAATCACCTACATAGTGACCCAAATCTGCCGAGACCTTCATAATCATGTTCAAATCTTTGCGCTTAAAGGCTTCCTCCAACCGCTTGATTTCCCGAGGAATATGGTAAGGCACAATCCCATAAGCATCCAAGGTTTCCTCTCCAAATACCTCCACAGCGGCTTTCCAATACCGTGGGACATTTTCAAATGGGTAAACGCCATAGTGATCCACATCAATATAATGCCGCCCCGCTTCGCCATCCACCGCATAACGTCTCATATCTGGATCAACTGCATGCTCAGTCAAATACTCAATATTTGCTTTGTAAACGCCCAACAATTCAGGTGGAAGCGTGAACACAGCCATTCGATTGATGCGTTGGTGAGCCCAAAAGCCCCAAGCCATTGCACCCTGATAACTAAAACAGAAACAGAGGGTAAAGACAAGTCCGTTTAATAAATACTTCATAATAGTTTTGGTAGGTATAGCCTATATGAAGGTTAGGATAATATGAAAAGAATATGAATAGGGCATTAAGCTAATAAGAAATTCCATAGCAAGCCTATAATTAAAATGATTTTTTCAATAAACACGCCAAAAAGCACTTGTTCCCCTAGATATACCCTTCTACTCTCCGCTCAGATGTGCTATCTCTATAACGATTGTCCGAAGCAAGAAAATTGTATTTCACCGCCGAAAAACGTATCTTCACACAAATATGGCTCGCACTAATTCCATCATTTAGGGACAATCTGACCCTCTATTGGATGAAAAAATAGATGTGCCTAATGGAACCATAGAGCCAAATGCCCCTTAAAAGAAACGTGCTCCGATTCCGAAAGTATGCAACCATAAGGGCTCCCTATATTCCTATGATAGGGTTCAATCCTAAATTTCTATACGCATGTATTGTGAATCAGCATATTCTTAAACAACTTTGCATAAAGGCAATAATATCATATATATTCGATTATCTAATTATAGAGGCTTTCTAATAAAATCGGGACATGATTAAACAAAATCAACAACTAAAAATTGTTCAAAAGATATCCCCACAGCAAATTCAATTTATCAAATTGCTGCAGATACCCACTATGGGCCTTGAACAACGAATCAAAGAAGAAATAGAAAAAAATCCCGTATTAGAAGAGGGACGCACCACTGAAGACTCCCAAGAGGAATATCAGGAAGAACAACCCGTTGACAATACCAATGAGCTAACAGAAGAGAAGTCAGCGGCCGATCGGGAGTTAAGCATTGAAGACCTATTCAGTGATAATTATGATCATCGAACATATTTGCCTAAAAGCCAAGATGATGAGGAGGATGATTACGAAATTCCCATAGTGGAAGCCAAATCTCTCTATGATGCCCTCAATGATCAATTAGGTCTGCTGCCTCTGACGGATCACCAAAGGCTTATTGGTCAGCATATTATAGGTAGCTTAGATGAAGACGGATATCTCCGCCGTCCTATTCGAGCGATGAAACTCGATATCATGTTCCGCCACCATACGAAAGTAGAGGAATCTGAAATTGAAGACATGCTCGAAAAGATCCAGAAGATGGATCCTGCTGGGGTTGCTGCCCGAGACCTACAAGAATGTCTCCTACTCCAATTGCACAGGAAGGAACAGAGTGAGACGATACAGAATGCCATTGACATCATTGATAGATGCTTCAAGGAGTTTACGAAAAAGCATTTCACCAAGATTCGAAGTCGGTTAGGCATTAAGGAAGCCCAATTCAAGGAAGCCTATAAGCTTATCACGAAGCTCAATCCGAAGCCTGGCGACAACCAAGTAACGGCTAAAAATGAGTACATCATTCCCGACTTTATCTTAACAGTAGAAGATAATGAGATTAAGATTCGGCTCAATAGTCGGAATGCACCCGAACTACACATCAGCCGAAACTACCTCAATATGTATAAGCAGTATCAGAAGCTCGACAAAAAGAAGAAGACAAGCCAAGTCAAAGAAACCCTCTCTTTTGTTAAGTCGAAAATCGAATCTGCTAAGTGGTTTATTGACGCCCTCCGCCAACGCCAATTTACCCTCCTCAATACAATGCAGGCAATCGCTGATCGCCAAAAGGAGTTTTTCTTATCTGAAGGAGATGAGAAGAAATTGCGTCCTATGATTCTTAAGGATATAGCGGATACCATTAATATGGACATCTCTACTGTCAGTCGGGTAGCCAATAGTAAATATGTCCAAACAGACTTTGGGATCTATTCTCTCAAATACTTCTTCACAGAAGGAATTGAAACCTCTAAAGGGATCGTATCCAACCGTGAGGTAAAAAGAGCCCTACAAGAAATCATTGACAGCGAAAGCAAGAAGCGTCCTTATTCTGATGACAAAATCGCTGCTCTTCTCAAGGAACGCGACTACAATATTGCCCGTAGAACGGTGGCAAAGTACCGCGAACAACTCGGAATTCCCGTTGCCCGACTCCGCAAGGAAGTCTAGCATTTGTATACCTTTATACGCATTTGCCTCCCTTTTTTTCATAACAAAAGGAGGCAATTGTTTTATCAATTAGGTAAACCGAGGCCCCATTCGTTTCTACCCGAATATCGTCTTGAATATATCCTGAGGATTCTGGTTCAATACCTCCTCTGAGATTCCGAGTTCATTCCCATGAAGTACCAATCCTTTTGTATAATCCCAACGCCCCTCATTAGAGCGAAGCTTAGACAGATTCTTCAAGGCAGGCGGGAGGGTTTTAAGCCGATTGTTTCGGAGGTTCAACTGGGTTAGATATGTTAATTGCCCCAAGCTATCGGGCAATGCCTCCAACATATTGTAAGGAAGTGCCAATGTCAGGAGTTTATTCAATCGCCCAATATCCTGAGACAGGGTACGCAACTGATTCTTGCCCACCTCCAATCGTTCTAAGTGCAGTAAGCTGTATAGGGCATCAGGCAAATGCCGCAAACGATTGTCGTTCAATAGGAGCCACCTTAGTTCAGCCAATCGTCCAATATCCTCAGGAAGCTCCTCCAACCTATTCTGATTGAGGTTCAGCACCCGCAATCCTTCCAACCCCCAAATCGAATGGGGTAGCTCCTCCAATTGGTTTTTGCCCAACCGCAATTGTTCCAATGCCTTAAGGTTCCCTATCTCCTCAGGCAAATGGGTCAATTCATTATCGGCCAAGCCTAGGTATTCAAGTTCGGTCAATTGGGTTAGTTCGTCAGGGAGCTCTCTCAATTGGTTACGACCTGCCCATAGGTTGGTCAGCTTCGTCAGGTTTCCTATAGAGGTCGGCAGGGTTGTCAATGCATTCTGTGCCACCTCCAAGGTTCGTAATGCCTCCAACAGCCGCATCGAATCAGGCAATTGTGTCAATTGGTTGTAGCTGACATCCAGTGCCCGAAGCTCAGCTAAATCCCCTATCTCATGCGGCAATGCCGTGAGGCAATTCTCCCGAATATAGAACCGATAAAGCTTCTGTAGCCGCCCAATCCCTTCAGGAATACACGCAATCTGGTTTTGGCAGATATTCAACTCCTCCAAACCCTCCATCTGTAGGATTACCTTTGGGAACTCCTTGAGCTTATTGGTGTTTAGGTATAAATGGGTCACAAAGTCTAAATCCCCTACTTCTGGAGGAAGGCTTTCTAGGCCTAAATCGTTGAGGTTCAGCCAAGAATTATTGTCATTTATAGCCCTTTCAATTCGTTCTAGTGCCAAGCGGTATCCATGTCCCATGATGCTCCCTATCTTAATTTGATAAATTAGACTCCGCCCATATCTTATTGTTCTTAGCCAAATTAAAATCAGGCTTGATACGCAAGGCTTCATTACATGCCTCTAATGCCTTCTCCCATTCCTTCATCATATTGTAAGCCGAACAAATATTGTTATAGGCCTCTGCATACTCAGGTTGTATCTCCAACGCCTTCTTTGCAGCTGCCACACAATCTTCATATCGCTCCTTTTGGTAATAGCGCAGGCTTAGGCTTAGGAAATTATCCGCAGTAGGATTCTGCTTCACTTGTTCCTCTGCCGATGCAACGGGGTCTCTCCCTTCCCCAACTTTCGCGAGGTATTGTTGGGCAATCTCATCCCCTGGCAATAACTCCAATGTTCGATTTGCTACAGCCTTTACTTTCTCATATTCTTCAAGGGCATCATACACCGTCATTAAGCGATACCGTGCCTCTTTATATCCCTCAGACAATTCCAAGGCCTTCTCCAATTGGTAAGCCGCCTCCACATATCGCTTGCGCGTCCCCAACCAATCTCCATAATAGAAGTAGGCCATAGGAAGTTGCGGATTAAGCTCTTGGCCTCGTTTGAAGTAGGCTTCCACAGTCTTTCCATCATTCCCCATTGCATTATGTAAAATGCCTAAGTTGATATGCAGATAACTATAATTGGGGGTATATTTGAGGGCTTCATTGAAGGCCAACAATGCTTCAGGATACCTTCCTCGTTTCATCTGTGAAAGTCCGTAGTTCATCCAGCCTCGTCCATTCATAGGACTCTTCTTTGTTACATCCTTCCATAGGGTTTCATCGCTTCCCCAGACTTCATTTCGTTGCCACGTACCCACCGAATATCCGATTAATGCGACACAAGCCAAGCCCCATAATCCCATCCTCAATCCCTTATTCTTCATAATCGCCCCTTCAAATCGACCTGCCTGTAAGCCTAACCACCAAATCACTGCCAATACTAAACCCACATACGGGAAGAACATTCGGTGGTCGTTCACCACTTCTGATAAAGGAATGATGGAAGAAGTAGGGAGCAATGCCAAGAAGAACCAAAAGATACCGAAAGCAATAGGGCGGGTTTCGTCTTTACGCGCAGATCGATATGCCCAAAAGAAGAAGGCTCCCACGAACAACAATCCGACGCCAAAGCGTGAATCGCCTACCGATTCAACCAACTCCCAATCGGTATCCGCATTCAATCCCGTTGGGGAAAATAACGAACGGAAGTAATAGAGCATCACCCAAGGTTGGGTCATCAAGTAGGCTATTGGATCATTGCCGCCAGGTATCCACGCATTGGGGGTCATTCGATCTTGGAATACATAAAAGCCCAAGCCCAATATCCATACAGGGGCAGTTGCCCAAAATGTTTGTCCGACCTTCCGTATCCCATCCTTTTGAAATACCCCTTCTATCCCCAACTTATGCTCAAATAACCATATATACACCCATAAAATAGGGGCAAACATAACCGCAGTAGGTTTTGCAAGTAGCCCTAGTAAATAAGGGATTAAGTAGAGTCCATATCGTCGGCTCGCTCCTCCTCTCATAAACATCCACAATGCTCCCACTATTGCCAAGGTCGATAAGGAATCCGATCGAGAGATAATATAGTTTATGGTTTCGGCCTGTACAGGATGAAACATATACCAAGCAACTGCAAGCATGGCCAACGCATCATTCCAAGGGTGTGGGCGTACCTTCTCCATCATCCGCCGAAACACCCAGAACATCAGCACCGCTTGAAGAATGAACAATAGGAAGGTAGATAGGTGAAACGTAAAGGGATTCAAGCCCCCTCCCAACCAATAATCAATCGCTAACGTGGTACTGACCATTGGCCGATACGATTGGTTGCTAGGCAATGCACTAAAGGTAGTCGCATCATAGAAGTAGCGAGGAATATGCTTTATATCACGAATGAAGGCATTGTCGACTATCGTATGGCTATCATCAAAGTAGAATCCATTGTCAAAATGATTCGAATAGACTATTGTTAACAGTACAATCAACAGCCCCCCAATAAGGTAGTGTTTCTTACTCATACCATTCAATTTGAGTGAACATCCTCCATAAGGTTTGGATGCAAAACGCATCCAAAATACAAAAAAAACTACCGAATCATCATTCCTTTAACAGCCTAATATTCGCAAATCTCTTGTATTGCACAGAGAGGAATGATGGAAGAATCACAAAATTTAGCCTTTTATACGAGGAAAAGGGTAACCTTTTACTTACTTTCAATATTAATAGTCAAAGAGTGATTATTTTCTAGGTACAATATTACATTAGAGCAATTTAGTCCAAGTAAAGACGTTACCCATATTTTATTTTAACCCACTAAAACTATTATCATTATGGATTTTAATGAAACTCCTAGAGGAGGCAAGCCCCCTCGCGCTACAAGCGCGTCTATTATTCGCACAGTAACAGGTAGAGACATTGCCGAAGGATATACCTTAGAGGTTTATCTAACAACGGAAGGGAATACAATCGATGGAGCAGATGCCAATGCTTCAGGAACTCCCGCTTCTACTGGTTCGGTATTGTTAGAACCCAAGGAGGGAGGCACAATTCTTTCTGCCCCTATTTCTTTCGAATCGGCACCAAGTACAGGGACAGAATACACCGTATCAGGAGTAATTGGCTATAATGGCGAATATTCAGAAGAGTTTAGCGGGCTTACAGCATATGTAAGCTAACCTTCTAAAAACAAATCAACCAAAGCTTCTTTCACTTCCCCTTAATGACATAACCCATTCAATAGATATGAAATCCAACAATCCCCCTATAGGCGGAGGCAAACCCCGCGCAGTAAATGCTTCTATTATTAGAACAGTACTTAATGATGGCGACAAGTTAACAACCACCTATACCCTTGAGGTAAAAGTCGAACCAGACGGAACCGAGGTATATAAAGTTGTAATAAATCAAATGGAACTTGCAGAGACCGCTTTTGCTATAAACACCTCTATGTCACTTGAGTCTGAAGGCGACATATGGAAAAAAGCAAAGGTTGATTTTGGGGAGCCTGGCCCTGATGTTGGAACAACATATATACTAGCTGGCTATATAAGCTATGATGAAAACGAGAAGGAAGATATTACAGATTTAGAAGCCACTGTACAAGCTCCAAACTAGTTCCTTGCATCGGATATATGAATCAAAAACCCTAGTCCTTGACCTATTACACCTTTGTCTCGATTGTAACAATTGAAAGAAACGTTTGAAAAACACAATTACTTGTCAGTATAATCATTTACCCAACAACAAAAATTAGTATTATTATGAGCTTAAAGAACCCATTTGTCGGAGGCGGAAAGCCCCCTCGCGCAACGAGCGCGTCCATTATTAGAACCGTATTAAACGACGACCTCATAGAAACGACATACGAATACAAACTCGTTATAACCGTTGCCCCTGAAGGCAATACCCTTAACTCTGCAAGTACCACAATTACAGGAGACCCTGAGCCTTCATCAAATCCAGGTCTTACCCCCAACAGCACCAATACTGTCTTATCGGGTCAAGTGGACTTTGGAGACAATGGCCCTGCTCTAGGTACACAATACTCTGTTTCGGGCACGATCTTTTATCAGGTTGAGCAGTCTACAGCCTATGGCCCCCTTGAGGCAACTGTAGTAGTAAGCGTATAAGACGCTTTAGTATACCCTAGTGATTCATGAAAACGGATGCATATGTTCTATATGCATCCGTTTTCCGTTTGTTAAGGCCATTTCTTGCATATTAAGCCCATATTTTATATCGGATAAGCATATAATAGAGAATACCATAACAAAGAAATTTGCGATAAGAACCAATTTGTACGAGCTTTGTAAAGCGTCTAGGATGGCCTAAAACATACATACGAAATTGAAAATTGTGAAACCCACACATACATGGAAGACAAGCCGAATCATTCCATGCATATTACTATTCCTTTTAAATTATGGGATATGCGTAGGTCAATTGATACAAGCCGATACGTTAACCGCCAGAACTTATCGAACCCAAGCCGACTCGTTAGGGGAGCTAGGCCAATATGAAGAGGCCGTTCAATACGTATTGAAGGCTACCCCTCTGTACAAGAAGCATGAATTATGGGAGGAGTATATCCGCACCTATGATGAAATTGCACGGATATACGATATGAAAGCGGATGACACCAAACGGCTCGAATACCTAAATCCTGCCATAGTGGAAGCTGAAAAGTTACTGTCAGCGAATAGCAGTGCCCTAGGAGACTTGTATCAACAAAAAGGAGAGGTATACCTCATCTGGCAACAATTGGATAGTGCGAATATCTATCTCGGCAAGGCAGCCACCATCTTCCAGAAGGCCAAAGACTGGACAAGTGACGCCTGGTGTCAATTATTGTTTGTGCGCTTAGCAGAAGTTCAAGGAGATGTGCCTACCATGAAAACGCGCCTACAAAAGGTTCAAAAGACTGCCGAAACACATATCAAGGACAAAGGTGCAGAGATATTCGTATCCATCTATGAAAACCTTGTTCGGGTATACTATTTCTCAGGGGAATATGATAAGGCGCTAGAGGCAGGCGAAAAGCTTTTGACCAATTGGCGAAAGACACCCCCAACTTCTCCATTCGATTCTACCCAACTCGCGACGGCCTACCATAATAACGCAGCCATACTCGAACTAAGAGGAGATTACGAAAAAGCATTAGACTACTACCAATACTCTCTTTCTCTACGCAAAAAGCTACTGCCTCCCACAAGTTATGAGATTGCCATCTCTTATAACAATATCGGGATGCTCCTCAACCAACAAGATAAGTTGAGAGAATCCCTCAATTATCTGCAAGAAAGCCTCAAGATTCTTCAAGGTAAAGACGAGAAGCAAGTTGCGAGTACCTATGTGAGTAGTTATGTGAATATGGCAGGGAGCTATACCAAACTAGGAGTCCCCGATAGCAGCATTATATTCTTGGAGAAGGCCAAAACCCTTTTGGAATATGCGCCTAATTCCGAACTCCCTATATACATGAACAGTGGGCGAGCCTATAGCCAAAAACAACAATATGATAAGGCTCTCACGGAAATGATGAAGGCTGCGCAATATACAGAGAACCAACACCAAGGGAAGCATCCTGACCTCGGAACAGTATACACAGAGATAGCCGATGTGTATATGCATCAAGAGAATTACACCCAAGCCTTATCCTTCCTACAGAAAGCCCTTATTACCTTAGTCGATGACTTTAATGAAAAGGCGATAGAGCAAAATCCTGGTATTCGGGAAAGCAGTTCGAAGGTTCGGCTATTGCATGCCTTATCATTAAAGGCGCAGGCATTATACAACCTCCGCGAACAAAACCCCGCTTATATCCATACGGCCTTATCGACCTATGAATTGGCGATGACGCTCATTGACCAAATGCGTCAGAGCTATCGCACCAAGGAATCCCGTCAGATTTGGATACAGAAGATGATACATGTGTATGAAGGTGCGGTACAAACATCCTTTGAACTATACCAACAAACAAAGGATGTACAGTATCTCGAAAAGGCTTTCGCATTTGCTGAGAAGAGCAAAGCGGTCTCTCTATTGGAGGCGATACGCGAAACGGAAGCACGCCAGTTTGGGGGATTGCCTGTTGAGATAACGGAGCAAGAACGAACCCTGAAACTCGACCTCGCCTTCTATGAGGAGAAGCTGTGGGAAGCCCGCTACCAAAAGGATTCGGCTAAGATTGCGCTGTATACCCAATATGTATTCGAACGAAAGCAGGCCTATGAATCGCTCATGCAAACCATTGAGCGACAATATCCCCAATACTATAAATTGAAGTATGATTTATCCGTTGCGTCAATTGCCAGCATACAAGCCAGTTTGCCTGTCAATGGAATACTCATTGAGTACTTCGCAACGACCCATGGAACCTATATTTTCTCCATTGAACGAGAGAAGACTTCCCTCTACTTCAATCCCGACATAGCCGAACTACAAGCTTCCATTGCGACCCTTCGAGATGCCCTCACCAATGTAAATGCCATCTACCAAAAGCCTAAAGAGACCTACCAACAGTTCTCTTCGGTCTCATGGCAATTGTATCAGGATTATTTAGCGGATATACTCGGAGATGAGGCCACTAAGGCTGAACAATTGATCATCATTCCTGATGGATCATTGGGCTATATCCCCTTTGAAATATTGGTCAATGAAAGTCCTGACCCTAAGGGGGATTACCTATCGCTTGCCTACTTGCTTCAGCAATACATTATTTCCTATTCCTACTCCTCTACCCTATTGCTCGAAAACATCCAACGGGCAAGCCAATTGAAGCAGTATACCCGTAATAAGTGTCTCGCCTTTGCACCTGTTTATAAAGAAACAGATAAAGGGGGGAACAACCTCCCGCTTGATCCATTGGAGGAAACCAAGAAGGAAATAGAAGGAATCTCTCAATTCTTTTCAGGGCAATACTACCTAGGAGAAAAAGCCATCGAACAAAACTTCAAGGAGGATGCAGGAAACTATGGCCTTATCCACCTCGCTATGCACGGATTGGTCAATCCTTCCTCTCCGCTGTATTCCCAATTGCGCTTCTCTACTTCATCGGATACAACGGAGGATCAGATGCTGCATGCCTATGAGCTCTACAACCTCCGCCTCAAAAGTGCATTGGTCGTATTGAGTGCTTGTGAAACAGGCTACGGTCAATATGTAAGAGGCGAAGGGATTATGAGCCTTGCAAGAGGGTTTATGTATGCAGGGAGTCCGAGTGTGGTCATGACCCTATGGAAGGTGGAGGACAAGGCCACCGCCCAAATCATGCAACTCTTCTACAAGTTCCTTTCTCAAGGGCAATCCAAACACAAAGCCTTACAGGAGGCGAAAATGGAATACCTTTCTCAAGCCGATCCGTTATCGGGTCATCCCTTCTTTTGGGCGAGCTTTGTACTAATGGGCGAAAGCCAAGGCAAAGTCACCTCTATGAATATTCCCTTTTGGATGCTGATGGGGAGTATCCTGATTCTTATCGGGATCATCTTGCTTATCATCAAAATGCGACGTAAATAGAGGCATAACAATCAAAGGCTATTTCGGGTCAATCGTTCAACCAACGATTGGTTGAGGCCGTACGTCAATACTGGAAACAATATACTCGTATGAAACAACGCTACTTACTCCTATCCGTATCATTGCTCCTCATTAGCCAGATGGTATCTGCCCAAATTGTCCAATATCCCGACAATATATTTGCAGATTCTAGCTATGCCCCTTTTCATCATAGTGTAGCATCAGGAGATCCCCTCCCGACCCAGGTCATCATTTGGACGCGCATAACGCCTGATTCGGCCAATGCGGATCCGATTACCCTGACATGGGAGATGGCCACAGATGCCAACTTCACCAATCCTGTCCAAACAGGGACTTTCACAACTGATGCAACACGAGATTGGACAGCCAAGATTGATGTGGCTGGGCTTTCGCCTAATACAACTTACTACTACCGCTTTGAATCGCCCCAAAACGTGTATTCTCGAACGGGTCGAACCAAAACGGCTACGATGGGTAGCACAGACAATGTGAAATTCGCCGTGGCTTCTTGTAGCAGTATATACTCAGGCTACTTCAATGCCTATGGCCGAATCGCCGAACGGGCAGACCTCAATGCTGTCATTCACCTAGGCGATTATATCTACGACTTTGTGGATCAGGATGAGGAAGTACGGGTTCCAGACCCCTACCCCACTGAGCCCGACAACCTAGAGGAGTGGCGCGACCGACATGAGTACTACCTCCTTGATCCAGACCTCCGATCCGCTCGACAAATGCACCCTTGGATTGTGATTTGGGACAATCATGATGTGCCAAGAGATGAACCCGATAGAGATGAAGCCATTCAGGCATTCTATGAGTGGATTCCTATACGGGAAGATACGGCTCAATTCGACCGCGCGTATCGGAAGTTGTCTTATGGGGATCTGCTCGACCTATTCATCGTAGATGAGTTGCTGTTTCGGGATGTAGATACTTTGTCTAGTGATACGGCTTTCAGTATGTTGGGCTATACGCAAGATCAATGGATTCGGGATCAATTGCTTGAATCGACTGCGACATGGAAGTTCATTGGGAGCCAAAAGTTGATTTCGAGTTGGACGCTCATAGGCGTACCCGACAATATTCCTGTGCCTATTGAAGGGGATTATCCTGCACAATCTACATGGGATGGCTACTTTGAGGCGCGCGACAGCTTATATGCATTCCTTGATAGAAATAATATCGAAAACCTATTCGTCCTCTCAGGTGACCTCCACTTCTCTATTGCCTCAGAACTTACCCCTATTCCTGTAGATACCAACCAATATAACTATCATACAGGAGAGAATTCATTGGGGGTAGAGCTAATGGCTTCAAGTATTACCCGAGGCAACCTCAATGAGACCGCGAATCTCGCTCCTTTCCTTGTGGACATAGCCACCCAAATCAGTACGACCATCAATTACAACCACCAATTCCAAAACCTAGTGGATCATGGATATGGAGTAGTAGACATCAAGCATGATAGTGCTATGGCAACTTTCTGGTATTCGGATATCCTCAACCAAGATAGTACGGAGGAGGAAGGCACAACATGGGTAGTATTGGAGGGCGATAACCATTGGAGACGACCTGAAACAACTGTTAGCATAGAGGAAGACCTTGCCCAACAAGGCTATTATGTCTCTCAGCCCATTCCCAATCCGAGCAAAGGAGCATTCCGTATAGAGTTGCAATTGCCTGCTAAGGGCAGCAATACACAGGTATCAGTCTCGCTCTACAACTTGACCACAGGCCAAACCCTACATCAATTTGACGACCGACTTGTATTGCCTAATACCTTAACGGCTCTACACTTCAATGCCCCAGAACTCCCAACAGGCATCTATGGCATTCGCATTCAATATGAAGATATTGATGCTTTCCGTAAATGGGTGAAAGTAGAATAGGAAACGCATACCGTCTTTAAATCAGATACACAGAAGGCTTGGACTCCCTACCTATGGGATTGTCCAAGCCTTTTGTAATTCTATCCTCTACCAAGCTTCCTCTCTCCTACTTGACCAATCTTCCCTCCACATACAAGCGAAAGACCGTTGTACCTCTCCCCAACAGCTCCAAACGATTCCTTGCCGCTTTAAAGGCTCCTTCTACCCCTAGCCCTTGCGCTAATGCCTCATAAAATGCAGGGGCAAACAAAACCGCCTTATCATCCTTCACCGTATTCATGACTCCCACCAAATAACGCACCTTATCCTTAAGCGACTGCAATACCCCATCTGAATGACAAGCATTCAAAAACACACACTCAATCTGCTCACGGAAAGGCTCAAAAAGCCGTTCGCTCTCCTCCTCCCATAGATATTCACTTCCTCCCCGCGCATTCTCAAACACTAGCCCAAATCGCTGCACTACCGATAGCCCTCCACCGAGCGATCGTGGACCTTGCCCTCCATGTCCTGCAAAATGCACCACATGAGGCATCTCTTTCAACACCCGCGTAAGGTCGGCTTTTTGGGCATGCGGTATCGCTTCAATACGAAACTTTGCGCCATAACGCGCCTTGGTAAGTCCTCTTCTTATCTGTAGTTCCTCCTTTTCTACCTGTAGTTTTTCCTCATCTGTTGGGCTAGCCGCAAACATCAATACCCGCACCTCCTTAGCAGTAGCCACTCCATCCAATACCCCTTGTTTCCAACGATATCCCCTTAGCACTTCCTGAATAGGAATATCTTCATCTAATTCATACCAATAGATATGTGTCTTTCCTTTGCGTTCTGCTTTCAGTAAAGCTTCATAAGGAACCCATGCCTCCTTTAGCTTACGTCCTATACGCATGCTCACAAACACATGTCCTTTACAGCCAATCGCCTCAAAACTCCGATGTATCTCCTCAAAATGCGCTTGTATCTTGGCCAATAAGCGTACACGATTCCCCTTGCCCTGCAAGGTAATATCAATACATTCCTGATGGGCATTGGCTTGAATCAATGCCTCACATCCCCCTTCCTCCAAAACAATCCCTGATCGCCAGAGCGTTCCCTCTCCTTCCTTCTGCGCTTGATGCATCTTCACAATAAAGCGCGACATAATGCTCTTAGGCAAGATCTCATAGGTATACCGAAACCTCAGTTGCGCCCCTCCATCTGGCTCCCACGCCAAACGCTTAGGGATATCCTCAGGCAAGGAGCCAGGCACCAAATACTCCGTACTCCCTCCTATCTGATAGGCCAATTCAAACTCCTTCATCACCCCCATAATCAATTGATGCTCCTTCTTACTTGGATACCGTTCTACATTCAGCAATTCTCCCATCATACTCATACACAGTTTCCCTCCTGTATCCATCAAATGTTGGGCATTCACAATGGCATATACCCCCTCCGTTACCCAAGCAGGATTCAATACCTGTGTTTCAGCCCTCGTCTGATAGCCATGGCAGAAGTTTAACATCACTCCTAAATCATGCAATAAGCCTAATAAGTTCTCGGTCAAGCTCTCCTTTATATCCTCATCAACCTTCCAACAAATCCGATTATACTCAAAGTAAGACAGATAGGATGTCCCCTTCTGCTTTTCTGCTTCCAAAGCTTCCTTGATATGATATTCTGCCTCCGTAATCCGATCATCAATATGAGGCAATTTATCTTCTTGAATAACCTTCTGTATCCTTGCAATCAACTCATCTATCCCTCTCCTTGTCTTGCAAGAAGTCTCTACTATGTCGATAATCTGTGGGTACTCATCCAATATCCCCCGCTTTCGCATAGAAACCTGGTGGATATCACATTTATTAATCACCACAATGACAGGAACTTCCTTTCCCGCATAAGACTGAATCAAACGCATCCAATAATCAATATCTGATTCTCCATACTTATCATTCTGCCTAGGGTTTGTCACTAATAGATATAAGGATCGTTTGGTCATAAAGAACTTATGAGTAGCATGCATGAGTTCTTGCCCTCCAAAATCCCATATATGCAAGTTAATCTTATCTGAACCTCTCTTTATAGCCCAATCTCTAACCTCTATCCCCTTAGTCTGCTCCTCATGTGGGTTAAAACGATCCTCTATAATACGATTCACCAGAGAAGTCTTACCCATTTCTCCATGTCCTAGCAAAATAACTTTGGCTTCATGTATGGGCTTTTTGTTCTTTTCTTCCTGCCAGTTCAGGATATATTCTATAAGTTCCTGAGGCTCTTTTTGATATACTTCTTCTGGGAAATCGAATTTGTTTCCTTGAAGTAAAAGGCCTTTATTCCAATTATATTTTTGTTGATTACTCGCTAAATTCTGGAGGTGTTTGATTTCTCTAGGCAAACTACTCAGCTGATTGAAACCCAAGTTCAGCTCTGTCAGGTTTTGCAGCTTGCCTACTTCAGGGGGTAAACTACTCAGTTGATTTGACCTCAAATCCAGCAATGCCAGATTTTTTAGCTTGCCTATTTCGGACGGCAGAATACACAGCTGATTATAACTCAAATACAGTTTCGTCAGGTTTTCTAGCTTCCCTATTTCAGGGGGTAAAATATGCACCTGGCTTCCGCCCAAATACAGTGAAGTCAGGTTTTGCAGGTTGAATATTTCAGGTGGCAAAATACCCAGCCGACTTCCACCCAAAGACAGCGAAGTCAGGTTTTGTAACTTGCCTATTTCTGGTGGCAAGGTACGCAGCTGATTTGCCCTCAAATCCAGCTCTCTCAGGTTTTGCAGCGTCCCTATCTCAGGTGGCAAAATACGCAGCTGGTTTTCAATCAAATCCAGCATTGCCAGTTTTTGAAGCTTGCCTATTTCAGGGGGCAAAATACGTAGCTGATTATAGCCCAAAGACAGCCAAGTCAGTTTTTGAAGTTTGCCTATTTCTAGTGACAAGATACTCAGTTGATTTGAACTCAAAGACAGCATTGCCAGTTTTTGAAGTTTGCCTATTTCAGGTGGCAAAATACTCAGATGATTTGATCTCAAACCCAGCACTGTCAGGTTTTGCAGCTTCTCTATTTCAGATGGAAAACTACTCAGTTGATTTTCACTCAAATACAGCTTCGTCAGTTTCTGTAGCTTCCCTATTTCTGGGGGCAAACTACTCAGATGATTATTATCCAAATATAGTTCTGTCAGTTTTTGTAGCTTCCCTATTTCTGGTGGCAGAATACTCAGCTGAGTAGAAAGTAAATACAGTTTAGTCAGTTTTTGTAGCTTCCCTATTTCTGGTGGCAAACTACTCAGATGATTATAACTCAAATCCAACGTGGTCAGTTTTTGTAGCTTTCCTATTTCAGCAGGTAAACTACTCAACTGATTGGAACTCAAATCCAGCTTTGTTGCTCCCGTTTTATAGGCCTCTTCAATTTTCTTTAATGCCCTTTTGTATGCCTGATCCATATGCGGTTGCTATTTCATCTCAATTACAGGGTAAGATGGTTTAAAAGAGAAGGAAAGTCAATCTTGTTTTCGGGATAAGACCCATCAAAATAGTTGTTTGGTACGTATACCACGGCTGGTATAAGGGCAAAACAGTTGTTTGGAACGATAGCCAGCTGTGGTATTGGCTTCAAACAAGTGTTTGGTACGTATACCACGGCTGGTATAAGGGCAAAACAATCGTTTGGTGCGTATGCCAGCTGTGGCATTGGCATCAAACACTTGTTTGGAGTCAATACCACAACTTGGTATAAGGGCAAAACAACTGTTTGGTGCGTATACCAAGCGTGGTAGTCCTATCAGTCGACTTGTTTGGTACGTATACCACAGCTGGTATAAGGGCAAAATAACTGTTTGGTGCGTATACCAAGCGTGGTAGTCTTATCAGTCGGCTTGACTGATAGCAATACCACGGCTGGTATACGGTCCAGCCATTTGGCGGATAGCAATACCACAGCTGGTATAAGGGTAAACCATTTGACTGATAGCAATACCACGGCTGGCATACGGTCCAGCCACTTGGCTGATAGCAATACCACAGCTGGTATACGCTTCGGCCATTTGGCTGATAGCAATACCACAGCTGGTATAAGGGTAAACCATTTGGCGGATAGCAATACCACGCTTGGCATATACTCCAACAAGTTTGTGGATAGCAATACCACCGCTGGTATACGCACCAACCACCTACTTGAAGGATGTCCCGTCCTGAAAAAGGTTGACTCTTGGAATCAACCCAATTCCGTTATGCACGACAAAAAAATTAGTAAGCTCAACGATTCTCCGTCCAACAGTTTCGATATGTTGGATAAAAGCAACCC
>Ga0163111_10000422_pt1 | contig 25326 bp, 12 predicted proteins | sample CRUFie1St18metaG_FD_109645 | JGI IMG/M metagenome (GOLD analysis project Ga0163111, IMG submission 109645) | Marine microbial communities from the Costa Rica Dome - CRUD Field 142mm St18 metaG | ecosystem: Environmental > Aquatic > Marine > Oceanic > Photic zone | place: Costa Rica: the Eastern... | reverse complement strand
AGCGTTTCTCGAAGTATTACCGCGAATACGAAAACCAATTGAATCAATATGCTCGTTTATATAAGCGTTCTGAAAATGAAAAGATGCCATATGCAAGGAATCACTATCTAAATTTTCGGAATCATATATCCATGATAACGATTGGGGGTCTATTTCTATATTGATCGTTGAGACTTCAGAATCATCATATACCATCCAAGAATTATTTGGAAATAAAATAGAAAAAAAACAAAATATGAAAATATATTTATTCAAGGTTGTAAAATTTGTATGAATATGGATCAATGCTGAAAGAAAAAGTTCTATCATAACAATTAATAATCTCTTCATCCATAATATTTGATGCAGCACTACACCTCCGAGCAAGCTCAACAGTTTCATTTCGAATATTTGGTCCATTATTGATAACTAAAATTATTCTTTCATCAAAATATGATTTCAAGGATATAAACACTGGCCCACTACTTTTTATTATTGTTTGATCACCAATTGCTAAACTAGCATAATTTAATCTAGCTTGATTTATAGCTTTAAAATGATTGAATAATTCTTTTTCATTATTATCAAGTTCAAACATCATTGGCCTTCTATTTCCAGGGTCTTGCTCACCAATCATACCAATTTCCTCACCATAGTATATGATTGGAACTCCAGGCTGTGCAGCATTAAATGCATGGAAATTAGCAAGCTTCCTATATGTAGATAAATTCCTCGTCTTTTTTACAGGATTATTAAATGCTCTTGAAACCCCATCTTCGCTAAAAGCTATTTGCCCATCAGCGTATGAAGAAAACCTTAATTGATCATGGCTGCTAGTAATATTACCCATTAAATGAATTGGGCCAAAAGAGCTTGAATTTTTAAAAATAATATTATCAATTCCTTGAAAATCAGTTTTGGAGGAACTAAACAACGATCGAACATTAAAATAAATACTGAAATTAAACTGAGCATCAAGCTCTGATGGATTAACATAAGATCCTATTAGCTCATCTGAACCAAATGTCTCACCTATCTGATAAAAATCTTTATGAGGAAATTTAAGCATTATATCTTTTGTTAGTTTTCTCCAGAAAGAATGCGGAACATGTTTTACTGCATCTTGCCTAAAACCATCAATATTGTATTTTGTTATCCACCAAATTGCATCCTCTGTAACTTGATTAATTGCTTCAAAATTATTTGGAAAATCAAATGAAGGTAAAAATTCATCAAACCAGGTAGTAAGCATTGTTTTTCCATCCCAGAGTCTAATATTTGGCGTACCATCTTTTAAAAAAAAATTGCCAAACCATTTTTCATTCTCCTCAAAATAGATGTGATCTTGATGAACATGATTTGAGACAAAATCCAAAAGCACTTTTATATCATTTTCATGAGCAATTTCTACCATATTTAGAAAATCTTCTTCCGTGCCAAATCTTGAATCAATCTGCCTTGGCTCTACAGGCCAATAGCCATGATATCCTGAAAAACTGCGATTAGGTTTTATATATTCTACATAACTTGAATCAGGTTGTGTTTGAATTGGTGAAACCCAAATCGCATTAACGCCTAAATCTGAAAAATATCCCTCATTTAGTTTTTTATTAATTCCTAAAATATCACCACCATGAAAATTTGCTAGTTTATGCAACTTAGGGTCCAAGATCTTTTTATTATTTTGCTTATTACCATCAAAAAATCGATCCACTAGCACGTTATAAATAATTTTAAAATGCCATGAATCTTGATCTGTATTTAATGGCATGCCAGATGTAATAACTGTTCTATTTTCCTGGGTATAATTACCTTCACTAGCTTTAACATAAACTCTCAGAATACCATTAGTAAAATTAGATGTATTTACAACAAGTTCATTTTCGTCTGAGACTTTGAATAGACTATCAGGCTGCTGAACATTATTAAAAAGAACAATAATTCCACTTGGGATAGCAACTTTATTATTTTCTATATATTCAAAAAATAAAAAGTCTTTAGTTTTTCTCTTTTTGAGAAGTTGGGATGAATACTTAGCATCTTTATTACTTAAATCGATTAAAGAATTATATCCACCTATATTGTTCGATACTACATTCTTATTCAAAGGATCTAATATCTCATCTCCATTAATAATGAATTTGTATTCATATTTTTGTGGTTCTAATTGAATTTCTTTTTCAAAACGTCCTTTATTTACCTCTATCATTTTTAATGAACTCCTGGACCAATCATTAAATGAACCCATTATAAAAATAGAGGAAGAGCTTGAAGACTCAAGTATAAACCTATGTTTAACCATAGGCAAATAACGCACAACTAAATCAGTTTTATATTCACCAATCCATATCTTAACTAATTCAAAATCTTTTTCAACATCACTACCATCTATGGTCAAAATATTTCCTTCTAGTTTGTGAATGCTCTTATTTCGAAATTTTAATTTAATTTCGCTTGAAGAGAAATAGTTACCAAGATCAAAACTGCGAGTAGTGCCTGTTTTTACTTGAAATTCTGGAAAAGTATGTATTTGAATAATTTTTTCATTTGCACATGAAAAAAAACTGAAGGTTAAAGATATTAAAAATATTTTATAAAAATTTTTACACCTGCTCATAAGGTTTATTTTTTTTCTATTTTAATTTTTGAAGAAAAACACCTGATAATTTTGACAATAATATTTTACGATCTACCGTTTTAAAACCATCCAGATTAAAATTATTCTCATCTAATAATATTTTCCATTTTCCAGGCGGAAGTGTTACTTCAATTTTCTGGTCAATGTGTCCATTAAAAAAAACTGCTAAATCTTCATCAGGGAAATATCCTATTACCCTTTCATCTATTACATCAAAAAATAAATTATCTGTATTTATAGAGCTTAAAGAAGGAAATTGTTTTCTTAATTCAATTAAATTTTTATAAAAATTTATTAGTTCAATGTTCACCGGTAATTCATTCCAGTTTACCCAATTAGTTGTATTATCTTTGTTGTATGGATTTCTATCCATTTTACCAACGTTAACATCTTCTGCAGAAGTGAATTCAATAATCTGAGAATGGCCCCATTCTTGGCCCTGATGAATAATTGGAACGCCTTTCGAAAATAAAAGGAACATAGCACCAAGTTTATTTATTTTTAATTGAGTCTCATTTAATTTTATATGGTTTATTTGATCATTTATAATATCTGATTTTTCATTTAACCCAAGGGAAAATCTTATATAATCATTGAAACAATAATCATCATGAACCTCTAAAAAATTAACAGCATGCTTTGATGTTGAATAAGTTTTTGTTTTACCTGCAGATGTACCAGAAAGCACACTTTTTATATCATCGATATTTTCACCTGGCCTATAATTTCCAAACAAGAATCCTTTAATATTCGTATCATGCAAGTCACCTCTCATCACATCTCTAAAATATGCATTAAAAGAGCCCCACCCTAATTTAGAAAACTCACTTTCTCTTTCATTCCATGCTTCGCCATAAAGGTAAACGTTAGGGTTTATTGCTTTTAGCTCTTTTTCAATTAATCTTGCGGTTTCTGAGCCTAATAAATAACATTGATCAAATCTGAATCCATCTATATGATAGTTTATCATCCAATGTTTGAGAGATGATATTATGTACTCTCTCACTTTTGTATTTTCAGTATCTAATAAATTCCCACAACATTGAGATTTGTAACTACCATCAGCATTTAACTTAAAATAAATACTTTTATCAATGTATTTAAGTGGATGATAATCATAATTTGAAACATGATTAATTACCACATCTAAAATAACCGCTATATCATTTTTATGGAGCTCTTTGACCATCTGCTTCATTTCCTTCACTGCAAACCCTTTTTGACCATTCCATGAATTTGGCTTAGATGAATAGTCAGAGGCATAATAAGATTCAGGCGCCATAAAAAAAGTAGGCATATACCCCCAATGATTTCTTTCATAAGGATTCCAATCATTGAAAAAACCAACAGTATCAACCTTGTAGGGAATCTCAAAATTTGCAAAATCCCATAGCGGTAAAAATTGAACGGCATTTACACCAATATTTTTTAAATGTTCTATTCCACCCTTTTGACCTAAATCAATGAACCCCTTGTAAGTACCTTTATTTTCTGCTCCAGATGACTTATGAATGGTCATATCCCTGAGGTGAGCCTCATATATGACTAAATCTTGCATTTTTACCTTTGACCAACTATCACCTTCCCAATCAAAACTGTCATCGATGATTAATGATTTTGCGATATGCCTAAAACTGTTCTGAGTTACGGCTGCTTTTGAATATGGATCTGCTACAATCACATTAGATTCATTAAAAGGGCCAATTAGTCTATATCCATAAAACGTACCAATATCTAACCCTTTTATTGAAATTTCCCAATCGCCAGAGTGTGTTTTATTCATTTTATATTCTTTGCCAATAGAATCATCATGATTCTCAAAGATAACTAGCATTACGCTATCGGCATTAGGAGCGAATACTCGAAAATCAATATATTTAGATTTTAAGAAATAACCATAATTCGCATCATAAGCTAGTTCAGGTTTACTGCATGATGTCAATAGAATACATAACAAGAAAAAATATAATTTCAGATAAAAATTAATAGATGCCATTCTCAATAAAAATCCTATTTCATCAGAATAATCTTTTTGTTAAAGGTTATATCGTTTTGCTTGATCAAAATAAAATACATACCCGTAGGAACCTCTAATCCATCAGAGTCTCTGCCATTCCAGCTAAATTTATTTATACCTCTTGTTATATTATTTTCAATCTTTTGAAAGATCATTTCTCCTAAAACATTGTAAATAGAAAAACGGATCATGTCTCTTGATTCCGTATCTATCTGTATTGAGATACTGGAATTAAATGGGTTTGGAAATGGTACAATTTTATTTATTGAACTATCTACGATTGATTCTATCTCTTCACTGAAAGAGTGTGTTGATAACTGATATTGATTATTTGTATATACAACAGCATGCTTTGCGTTAATATAATAATTTCCATAGTTACCATCTGCTGTATGTAAAATATCATTTGGATCAAACATATTATACCAATACCCTAAAGATAAAAATGGAACATCTAATATACTTTGATCAGTTGATGAAAAATTTGCTATTACTACAACCTGGTCATTAAGACTATTTTCACGATTATCTTTATACCCATAAACGACTACTCCTTGGTTTGTGTATCGATATAAATCATAAAATTCTCCTTTTGAAAAAGCAGGATTGTTTTTTCGCAAATATATTAATTTTTTATAATGCTCAAAATGACTCTGCCCATTTTCAGTTTCTAAATCATTCCAGTCGATTGGCCTGTAAGATAATTTTTCCTCATCCCAATTCCCGTTCTGGTTCTGATCAGTCCATCCAGATTTAAAACCAAATTCTTGACCTTGCCAAAGCATTGGTATTCCATTTGAAGTAAAAAGAATGGTTGAATAGAATTTGTCTCTTTCTAAGGCTTGCTGCATTGTAAAGTTATCAAACTCTACCATCTCCTGAATCAGAGATTGCTCATCATGACTTATCATATATTTTACTGCTTGTGTAAAGTTTGAATACGGTGTACCCCAATTTGTGTATTCATGAAGGCCAATAATTTGTCTCATGATATCCATAGTACTATTATATTGATTATGCGAGTCTATTTTAAGCCTATCATGAAAGCTATCGTGCCAGCCTGCAGAAAAATTTGTGTTTTCAATCAACGAAATATTAGATGGAAGATGTTCAGCAATTTGATAGACTGTGGAGTCATAATCATATAATGCATTAGACCAGCCATAAATTCCGAGATCAGGCTGAGATACGCTCCATCCTAAATGCGCTGCAGCGTCAAACCTAAAACCATCTATTTTATATTCATCAACCCAAATACGATGAACTTTATTTATATATTCAATCGTATTCATATTAAAATGATCAATGTCAAGCATGCCCCAAGATTCAGGTGCCTCGTTTGGGTTCATTTCTTCATGATGTTTGATATACGGATTTAAATCATAATCAGGTTGCATTTGCCAGAGCGGGCTCGATGACCTAATATGGTTCCATATTATATCAAGTATAACAGCTATACCCCTATTATGGCATTGATCTACAAAATACTTAAACTGCTCTGGAGTTCCATAACTATCATTTATGGCAGATATAATTTGAGGGTCGTACCCCCAAGAATGGTTTCCCGGGAATTCAGATATTGGCATTAGCTCAATTGCATTAATTCCTAATGATTTTAAATAATCTAATTTTTCTAAAACATGCTGAAATGTCCCTGCGCCATTACCAGCGGCCGAAAAATCATCTACATGTAATTCATAAATGACCAAGGTGTCTAATGTTGGCTTAAGATAATTCGCAGATATCCAATTGTAGTCATCTGCTGTTGTAACCCCACCTGCTCCAATTTCAATTCGAGTTTTGTTATTTCTAACCATTCTTGATAATGGATCTGGAAATGTTGCACCATTGGGGAGAACGTATTCATAATCGTAAATACCATTTGGAAGTTCTAATTCAGTCCACCAAACATTTGATAAATTCGGATCTTTTTTTAAGGTAAAAATACTTTTATCTTCCTCATCATTTATGTTATTGATTTTGATCTGAACGAATTGGTGATGCGGTACCATTATCGATACATACATAAGACCATCATTTTGCTGAGGACCAAACTCTAAAAAACCTGGAACTATTTCTTCTATTACTTCTACCTGGTCTTTATTGAATGCTAAATACTCATTACCATCTATATATATAAGAATGCGATAGCTTTCAAAAAAAGAATATGGTACATCAAAAGGAACATAAAAAACACCATCTTGAAATAAATTTGAAGATGCTAGATAGCTCTCATCCGCAACTATATACTTAATTGAATCTATATCTGATGATGCTGAAATACTTATACTCATACCAATGACTAATTCCTGCTCATTCAGGTGAAATGATGGTTGAAAAAATAATGGGTCACTTACAACCAAAATAGAGTTGTCCCATCCATCAGATGTAACTAATGGATTTAATGGATCTTGAAACCATGAATAATCACTTCCAGATGAGTTATGATGAGTATGAAATTTATATTCATATTGCTGGCCAATTTCTAACGTATATGCTCTATGATATGAATTACTCTCAGAATCAAAACTCATTAAAGATAAGGCATTTGGACTTATTAATCCGTTAGAATTAGGACCCCAATCATTAGCAGTTCCATCAGGCATTGTACCAGGGACAAAAATTCTTACAAAATTCTCATCATGGTGCTTTACATATCTAAATGTTACATCAAGTGTTTGAGAAAAAATGACTGATATTAAAAATAAAAAGCAATATTTTAATATTTTCATATTTTTACTTCTTTGGACAAATGTCTAAACCAAAACCAATATAGTCCAATTGATAAAAATGAAAAAATAGATAGTAAAATGAAAAAATTTGACCATTGTTTTAATACTATCATCATACCTGCTAGAAAGAGTGTTATCTGCCAAGGAACAGCAAAAAATATCGAAATAATATCTCTTCTGTTTTCTTTATTTATTTCTGTTACAATTCCTTCATCTAATTCTGACCTTATTCTATTCCAAAACCCAAATGGCCGTGTAATTTTGTAAAAATTTAAAAGTGTTTTTTCATCAGTTGGTTTAGAAAATAATGTTCCGAGAATACATCCCAATAATGAACTACCACTAGCTATTAAAAATGAATTGTATTCTGCTATTTGGCCAGAGAAAATTTTTGTAAGAATAGCAGCAACCATACCAAAAATAGTACCAACTGCAAATCCATAACCATTAAACCGCCACCAATACCATCTAATAACCTGTGGAATAAACATTCCTGCACCAATACCCATTGTTATCCAGCCCCATATCTCATTGATATTAGATATCGTCAAGCTGAATAATAATGCTATAGCCACAATTACTAAGGAGCTTATCCTGCTTTGTAAAATTAGCTCTTTTTCCGATGCATTTGGTTTTAAATACGTTTGATATAAATCCTTAACCCAATATGCAGCTCCTGCATTAACAGTTGAATCAAACGTTGACATTGCCGCTGCCATTAATCCAGCAATTAATAACCCCTTGATTCCTGTTGGTATATAGTATTTTATAACTGTGGGCAGTACTAGCTCAGGATCAGCGATAACATTGTATTCTGGGTTCAAACCATGATAAATACCAAGCATTGCAAATGAAGCTATCAAAGGCCATCTAAAAGCCAATAAGCTAGTCCAAAATAAAGATAAGATTCCCGCTTCTCTATCTGATTTAGCTGCAAAATATCGTTGGAGCATATATCCGCCAGCTCCGCTTGCACCTTCTAAAGTTACTTTGAAAAGATAAAACATAATTGCTATGCCAAATAAATTATATATTTCAAATGTTGAACCTTCTGGCATACTCATCTCTGATGGAGGAGTGATTCTTGTCCATTCAGCTAAAGATGTTTTTATTTGGGTGAATGTTCCATCAACCATTGGTACGGATATAAGAAAACTATCTGGTAAATCAACTGTGATCATAGCAGTAATGGATATATACATAATTACAAAAAAAATAAAAATACCTTGAAATACATCCGTCCATACAACCCCATATAAACCACTAGCAACTGTATAAATCATTGCTAGAACAACCATTAATAAAGAAGCATATATAGGTTCAAGCGATAAAAACTCTCCAACAAATTTTCCAGCTCCTATTATAAAATATGTAACCATTGCTATTGTCATAATTATAGATGCTATGGCTGCAATGACTCTAGCTAAGTCACCCTCAAAACTTTTACCAAAACGAAAATGCATCCATTCAGCTTGAGTCATAACCTGTGAACGCCTGTTCCATTTACCCATAAAAACCATTAAAAAAGCCATGATTAAGGTTACCCCGCCTCTAATTTCAATAAAGAATCCTTTGGTGCCTAATGCATAAATAAAAGCAGTGTTAATCATCGTTCCTGCAATATCAGTGTTCGATGCCATACCTGAAGCTCCAAGCACCCACCAAGGCAATTTGCGATTACCAAGGAAAAAAGAATCAATGCCCTCTGATGCTTTTCTCTGAGCTAAAAGTCCAACAAGTACAATTGCAAATAAATAAACAATTACTATTATAATATCAATTGTTTCCATATTTATATCTACCTATAGTATAATTTCTGATAATCTATTAACATTCTTTGCGATGTAAAATCTACACCAGTTTTTATTGAATTTTTCATAATTGAAATCCATCTATTCTTATCCTCATAAAAAGCCGGAATTACCTCTTTTTCTAATACATCATATAAACTACTTGCATCACTTTCATCATCTGCATCTTTAGATGTTCCTATAGACCATCCATTAATTTTATTTTTACAACCTTCTTCCCACCATCCATCTAAAATTGATAAGTTAGGAATTCCATTTAATGCAGACTTCATACCACTAGTACCAGATGCCTCATTTGGTCTCAAAGGTGTATTTAACCAAACATCAACACCTGTCGTAATTAATTTCCCTAACCACATATTGTAATTTTCTAAATAAATAATTTTAATTTTACCCTCAAATTCTCTTGCGTTTTTAATAATGCCATGAATTAGCTCCTTACCTTCTTTATCATTGGGATGTGCTTTACCTGAAAAAATCAATTGAATTTTTCCTGCCCCAAGCTCAACCAATCTTTGAGCATCCCTAAAAATTAACTGGGCTCTTTTATAGGTAGCAGCTCTCCTAGCAAAACCGATTGTAAGGATATTTGGGTCCAATGCTTTAGAAAGTTGTGAATTTGCATAATGAAGTAAATCTGTTTTTGCATTAAAATGAGCATTCCAAAGTAAATTTGAATCAACTTTATCAATTTCGAATAGTAACTCTGGTTTAGTTTGCCAGTTAGGAAAAAATTCATTAAATAAGGCCGTAAAAGCATTACTAACCCAAGTATAATGATGAACCCCATTTGTAACGTAACCTATGTTCTTCCAAGGAAACTGTTTTTGAGCCACATCTCCATGTAGCTTTGATACTCCGTTTGCTGAATTACTAAAATATAAACCTAATTCTGTCATATGAAATTTATTATGTTGCATAGAAGGCAGAGGAAGTTCCTTCGATACTAAATCACCTAGAATTTCTTTTATTAATTTAAATTCAAATTGATCATGCCCTGCCGGTACAGGAGTGTGAGTAGTAAAATGGCATTTTGATCTAACTTTTTCAACATCATCATTAAATTTTTTAAGAAGATCCAAGACCAAAAAAGAACAGTGGCCTTCATTCATATGATACTTTACGATTTTGTTTTCGCCTAACACATCCAATAATTTCATCCCTCCAAATCCTAACACAGCCTCTTGGAAAATTCTGTGCTTATTATCGCCTGAGTAAAGCCTCAATGTAATTTCACGTGTCTCACTATCATTTTCAGGTATGTCTGTATCAAGAAAATATATTGGGATTTTATTACCATTAATACTTGTGTGATTGTAAATACTAGCTTTTATGTAAATCTCTTTACCATTTAACTCAATCGAAAAAATTTGATCAAGTTGAGTTAATAATGGCTCTGGAATAAACTTTGGGTATACTTCTTTTTGTTTGCCCTCTTGATCAATTATCTGCTTAAAATATCCTTCTTTGTATAATAACGATATCGCAATCATATTAATTCCAAGATCAGCAGCAGATTTTATATGGTCCCCAGCTAAGACTCCTAAGCCACCACTATATGTAGGCAAATTAGACGATATTCCTATTTCTGCAGAAAAGTACGCTATTTGATTTTCGCCCATTAAGCTCTCCCTGAGTTATTTGTTATTAATTTCATCGCATCAACCCAATCATCATTTAAATCATCTGAATTACATTTCCATCTCCAATTAGATTCGCTCAACGTACCTGGTTCATTCATCCTGCAATCACTTTGAAGGCCCATTAAATCTTGCAATGGTATAATCACTAAGGGGTATTCTGTTTCCATGCAATATTGAATAATTTCTAGATGTATATATTTAGAATTTTTATCAATGATCTGCTCGAGTTCATTTGATTGAAAATCAACCTTACCTTTGAGAAATTGGTCTCTTAATTCTTTTTCATACCAACCAATCAAAGTATCATTGTCATGCGTTCCAGTAAATAAAACTTTATTTTCTTTTTCGTTTTTAGATATTTTATCATACTCAAACTGAAATACCTTCATACCAGGTATGTCTTTGAAAGACCTAAGTTCTATAACTTGGTTTGATAACTCTCCTAAATCTTCAGCAAGAATTTTTAATTGGGGTATATTATCATAGAGCGCATCAATAAATTGCTTTCCTGGTCCATTTTTCCAATTCCCATTTATTGCATTAATATTGCTATTAGGTATCTCCCAATATTTTAAAATCCCATTAAAGTGGTCGAACCGTACTAAATCGACGCCAGTTGTTAAAAAGCTTAATCTTGAGATCCACCATTTATAATTTTCTTTTGCATGACTTTCCCAATTATAAATTGGGTGTCCCCAAACTTGTCCTTCTTCCATAAAATAATCCGGTGGGCAACCAGATTTAACCACCATGTTTCCATCATCATTTAATTTAAATAACTTCTGATTTGCCCAAACATCCGCGCTATCATGTGAAATATATATTGGTAAATCGCCTATTAATAAGATGTTTTTATTATTTGCATAATTTTTAAGTAATTGCCATTGTTTATTGAAAAAATATTGAATGATTTTAATTATTTCTACTTTTTCACGATCATTTTTCAAAGCACTCTTTATCATTTTTTCATTGTATGATTTCAGATCATCATCCCATTCAAACCATGGTAAATCATTATTTTTGTTTTTCAATACTTTGTAAGCTGCATAACTATCCAACCAAGTTTCATTTATTTTACAAAAGTTTTCAAAATCATGATTTTGCTTCTCACTAAATCTCTTTTGAAATGTTTTAGCTGCTTTTAAAAGCAAAGGTGATTTCCATTTTTTTAAATGATTAAAATCAATTTTTGAACTATTTAAAACTGCAGAACCTTTAAAATCACTATCTTCTAAAAAACCATCAAGTAATAATTGTTCAAGACTTATGAGCATAGGATTCTGAGCAAAAGCAGAGCTAGTATCGTATGGACTATTACTACAATTTGGCTCATTTGTTGGCAGAATTTGCCAATATACTTGACCGATTTCTTCTAATCTGTCAACGAAATGATATGCCTGCTTGCCAAGATCGCCTATTCCATATTTACCAGGCAGCGAGGAGATGTGAAGAAGTATTCCGCTTTTTCGATTTTTCAACATAACAAAAAAACTTACTTTGAATCAAAGAGAGATTCTAATTTGACATCTGATTTATCTAGAATTGAGGACAAAACTTTAGTTGAATCAAAACCCAAACGATTACCCGCTAGAGTAATATCTAAAATGAGATGATCTGTTGCAATCTCGGTAATAGCCTGATTCTCGGTAAATATTGATCTACTATCATCATGTTTTCTAGCACTGCCCATCATAGTAAACTTTTTGTCGACTACTAAAATCATTTTCGGTGACCATACTTTTCTAAGTTTTTCCTCATCAATATCATAACTAACTAATTCACCAATTTTTTTGGAAATCTTAGTAAATGAAAACAAGGTTATGTGAATATTACGGGATGATGCTTTTTTTAACTCATCGCTTATTTCCTCAATCTCACGATTCCATGCACTCAACACTATTTGCTCATTTGACAGATCTATCATTTCCTTAGCTTTTTCAATCATATTGCCATAACCGTGCAAATGCCAAAAATCAAAAGCCTCATCATTTGGATCAACTTCTTCAATAGCATCTTTTAAATCATCCATTCTTTTATTATGTTTTTTATGTAAAAGATCAATCAAAGAGGATGCTGGAAGTGGGATATAGCGTCTAGGATCCTTTCCGACACTACTTACCAGGCCCATATTCACAAGCTTGGCTAAAACATTATATATTGCAGATCTTGGGATATCTGCCTGCCCGCTAATTTCATAGCCGGTTGAAGGGTTTTTTCTTAAAAGAGCGATATATGCTTTTGCGGCATTTGATGTCAGACCAAATTCTTTTAATAAACTATGAAGATTATTCATTAAATTACCTTTTCCACAGGGATTTTAAATTTTTTTAAAAAACTTACTATTATATTATTTAAAGAATTCTAAATTAATAACTCATAATAGAGTTACTAATATAAAGTTTTTAATTAAATCAATGAATAACTTTATAAAAATAATATGGTGATATGTCATTTTTTATTGATGAAAAATTAAAATATTTAAGTTTACTTCTAATTTTTTCCATAAGCCTAAATGCAGGAACCAGTGGAAAAATTGTTGGAAAAGTAACTGACGAAAATGGTAATGTACTTATAGGTTGTAATGTTTTTGTAAGGGGCACATCTTTAGGTGCAGCAACAAATCAAAATGGTGAATATTTTATATTAAATATTCCTCCCGGCTATTACCAAGTTTCAGCATCAATGATTGGCTATGGTAGTGTTACAATTAAAGATTTACAAGTAATAGTTGATCTTACAGCAAAAGCAAATTTTACACTTACCACAGAATTTATTGAGGGTGAAGAGGTTGTTGTCATTGCTGAAACACCTACTGTTAGGCTTGATCAAACATCCATGACTGCTGTTATTGGTGCAGATGACATTGAAAATCTGCCTGTGTCTGAGTTATCTGATTTAATAGAATTACAAGCTGGCGTGGTAAAAGATGAATCTGGAGGCTTTCACGTAAGAGGAGGACGAAGCGGCGAAGTATCATTCTGGGTTGATGGCATATCCACAACTGATGCCTACGATAATTCTTCAGGTTTAGAAATAGAAAATTCAGGTGTTCAAGAGATCCAAGTCATAAGCGGTACATTTAATGCAGAGTATGGGCAGGCTATGTCAGGAATCGTAAATGTGGTGACCAAAGATGGAGGTGAAAAATTTGAGGGGAGTTTAAATTTATACTCAGGAGGATTCCATTCCGATCATAATGACTTATACTCGCTCTCTTCTCCATTTGCAAATTGGAAATCATTTGATGATAAAAACAATAATGGTGTATGGGATTATGGAGAGATTCTGTATGATCTTAATAATAATGGAGTGTATGATGAAGGTGAATCTTATTGGGATAAAAATGGAAACAACCAGTGGGATGGCAATGACTATATGGAGGATATAAATAGTGATGTTGGTAACGATGGATATTTAGGTGATTATTATGATTCTAATGGAGATGGAAATTATACCCAACCGAGCATTGGTGAAGGTAATGGGAGAAAAGATTGGGGAGAGCATTCATTTGATCTAAATGATAACGGATATATTGATCGTCTTAATTTTTTGAAAAACCCACTTCAACAAATAAACCTTGCTGCATCATTGAGCGGACCAATCCCACTACTCCCTCCAAATTTTACCTTTTATAGTAACCTAAGAATCTTTAAAACAAATAATCGGTATTACGGTATGAACCTCTTCCTCCCAAATGGAAGTTTTGGAGATGAAGAGATTGTACCATTAGCGCCATTTGAAAAACTGGCTGGACAGCTTAAGCTAACTTGGAAGAAATCCGCCCAAACAAAATTATCATTAACTTCTTTTTTGACAGAAAAAACTTATAGAAACTTCGATTCTTATTTTAAATACAACCCAGATGGAATCAATTGGAACTATGAAAAAGACTATTCATATATTTTTGATATTACTCGTTCAATTTCATCAAAAACATTTTACGAGATTAAATATTTAAACTTTTCAACACAGTATTCACAAAAACTTTTTGCTGACATTCAGGATATACCATTTCAACAACAAATAATTAGTACTCAAGAACTTGATTCGTATAATTTATCTGATAGTATTTCATTTAGGAGTGGCTACGATATCACAACAAAAATTCCTAGGTACGAAGTAACATGGATTAGCGAAGATTTAGTATCTATCGTGGATAGAAAAGATCAAAATGGCTATATAGCAAGTGACCAATTTCAAACACCTGCATGGTCTTTTGGTAGAGGTGGTACACAAAATGGCAGATTTGAAAGAGAAACGCGCTTCCAGCAGATCAAATTTGATATCTCAAGCCAAATTAACACTAACCATTTTGTTAAAGCAGGATTTTTAGTAAAAATGTATAATATGGAGGTTGATGATAAATTCATTGTACCTAAAAACAATGGATCTTGGAGCGTTACAAGTTCCGGAGACACTATTGGCTTTAGTTCATTAAACGGATCCAGGGTATACCCTTTTGAACCTACAATTAATCCAACCTACACTACGAATCATAATTACCTTAAAGTTAAACCAAAAGAAATTGCATTTTATCTTCAAGATAAAATTGAATTTGATGAAATAATTATTAATGCTGGTTTAAGATTTGATTATTTTGACCCTAATTGGAAAATTCCAAAAGATTCACGGATGCCAGAAAATAGAAAATATTATTTAGCAAATTCTCAAAATGACACCATTGTTTTTTGGGAACATGATATTGATCAAATTGCAGAAAATATTAATATTATAGATTCATTAAATCTGCAAGGTGCTATCAACTTAGAAAATCTATTTTCAGCTCAAAATTCAAATAATACATTATCAGAAATTTTCAATAGCCAATTAGATTCTATACGAAAAGAATACCGTTGGGATTATGGATATAAAAAAGCTAACACATCTTTCCAATTATCACCTAGAATTGGTATAGCTTATCCCATAACAGATAGAGGTGTCATACATGTTTCATACGGACATTTTTTTCAAATCCCTCAATTTTCATTTTTATATAATAATCCTGAATTTGAGATAACAAACTCTAATAACGGAGGTATCCTAGGGAATGCTAACCTAAGACCAGAGAAAACGATAATGTATGAGGTTGGAGTCAAACAAGAAATTGCAAGGCTCACATCAATTGATGTCACTCTTTTTTACAGAGATACTAGAGACTGGGTTGGAATATCTCCTACCATAAAAAAATATCCTGTAGGGAATTATCGAAAATATCAGAACATGGATTATGCCAATACTCGTGGTTTTACAATAATGTTTGAGCGAAGATATCAAAATAATTTTGGTTTAAATGTTGATTACTCATGGATGTTAGCTGAAGGAACATACTCTAATCCAACAGATGCGTATTTTGATGCCTTAAATGATCAATCACCCAGGCTTGCAATGGTTCCACTAAACTGGGACCAAACTCATACACTCAACCTTAGATTAACTTTTGGAGGAGAGGACTGGATTACTAGCATAATTGGAAATTACTGGAGTGGAAAACCGTATACCCCTGAGTTTAAAACTGGTAGCGTAAGTGGCTCTAGCGCATTTGCTGGTTTTGCTGAAAATAGTTCTCGTAAACCAAATATTATTTCTTTTGATATGAGAACATCATACGAACTAAAACTTCTAGGATTCAAGTCTAACCTTTTTATCAACGTATATAATATTTTTGATATTAGAAATGAAATAAATGTTTGGAATGATACGGGGCGAGCAACATACACTCTTAGCGCGAATGATGTTTCATTAACCAACCCTGAAAGAATCGGAAATTTAAATGAACACCTTTTAAAACCTGAGTGGTATTCTGAACCACGGAAAATTGATATTGGATTGAAAATTTCTTTTTAAAAATGATTAGACAAGTACTACTATATATATTTTTCAGCCATCTTATTTTTGCAAAAGGAAGTGAACTTTCTAGAGCAAAAAATACTCATTCAGGTAATAAAATTAGATCAACATTTTATAATTATGGTCTTGTCGGAAGGTGGAGCTCAGAACCTGAAGACATTGGTGGGGAATGGCCAATTAATTCGGGGCATGAATACATTGGTGATGTTGGGCATTTAGTTGGTTCAGAATTTCAGAATTTAGATGGTCAACTCAAGAAAAGCGTTACCACAGTATATGGCCCCAGAGGAAGCGAAATGAACCAAGACATTCATTGGGGATGGGAGCCTTTATCTGGTTATACAAATCCTGACACACCCCTTGTAGCCATGAGCCACATGGGACCAAACGAAGATGATCCGGATTACATACACACTTGGCCGAACTCTTGGCCAGATAAAACTAGTGATCCTATTGATCCAGGTTGGCCAGGAAGCTGGAATGGTTACTTTGGAAAAAATCAAAAAAATGCTGAACAGGAATCATATTTTGTTATGGATGATTATAATGATGCTGAATTCAATTATTTCCCTGACTCTTTAAATCTTGAGAGAAGAGGCATGGGATTAGAATGCGCTATAAGAGGACTGCAATGGAATCATATTTTAGCTGAAGATGTACTATTCTGGCTTTATGATATAAAAAATATAAGCAATAAAAATATTGATAAAATGGTTTTTGGGTATATTGTCGGTACAATTACGGGCGGAGATGGTGATAGCCAGGATGATTGGGCAGACTTTGACAAAATTGACGATATAGCATTTTCCTATGATAATGGTACCGATTTAGAGTCTGGACTGGGAGGCATTGGAGCTAGTGGCTGGTCGCCTGTTGGTTTAGCCGGATACGCATTCCTAGAAAGCCCTGGTAATCCCTACGATGGTATTGATAATGATGGGGATGCATCTTTTGGGAGTGGGAATACTATTACAACTCAAATGTTCGAGCCAGTAATTTTTAGTCCCGGTGATACTGTAGTAATAATTGATTACACTACGTATGAAAGAACTTTAATCGCATTTCCTTCAGACTCATTAACAATAACCAAAGGAAATGATATTTTTGTTTTTAAACCAAACCAACCAATTGAAGAAATAGCACGAAATTTATTTGATGATAATCTCAACGGAATAATTGATGAAAATAATGGTGCGTCAATTGAGATAACACCTGGATTCTTTGAAGATTATTATTTATATATAGACTCTGAAAGTGGCGTTGGCCTAAAATACATTGATTACTATAGTGGAATTGGTTCCGATAATCTATTGATTGATGAAAGTAGATTAGATGGAGTTGATAATGATGGAGATTGGGATATTACCAAAGATGATGTTGGTTTAGATGGCCTTGCGGGTAGTAATGATTTTGGAGAAAATGATGGTATTCCAACCTCTGGCGTGGGAACCGATCTTCCTGGTGAACCAAATATCGATAAAACGGATATTGATGAGTCTGACCAAATAGGATTATCAAGCTTTTACTATTTCAATTTTGGTGTTGGGCCTCAGATGAATGATGATAATCGACTATGGGATGAAATGCTCCCTGGATATTTTAATAACTCTATTCAAAATACTGATGCGGACTTTTTATTTAGTTCAGGATATTTCCCGCTTTTGAGGGAACAAACCGAAAGATTCTCTATTGCATTACTATTTGGGGACAACCTTCCTGACCTACTTAGAAATAAACAAACCGTACAAACTATTTATAATCAAAATTATAATTTTGCAAAAGCTCCAGATCTTCCAAAAGTTTGGGCGTTTGCTGGGGATGGGTATGTTACTCTTTACTGGGATGATAAAGCAGAATTTTCTCAAGATAGAATTACAGGTGAGGATTTTGAGGGATACAAAATATACAGAGCTACCGATACAGAATGGACTGATTCAGGTACGATTACAGATGCGTTTGGATCTATCAAGTTTAATGTGCCAATTAAACAATTCGACCAAATAAATGAGCACGAGGGATTTTTCCCTGGTAGTATTGATGGCGTTCAATTTTATCTAGGAAATAATAATGGTTTAGTCCACACATGGACAGATTCAAATGTTATAAATGGGCATCGTTATTTTTATGCTGTTACCGCATATGACCATGGTTCAGCAGAAAAAGAAATTTTACCTGCAGAAACATCAAAATTTGTAACTATTGATAAAGGGGGAAATGTTAATTCTGCAAAAAATGTCATAGCTGTTACGCCTGATGCTCCTGCAGCAGGTTACCAACCTCCGCCATCTGAGAGGGATGTATATTCTGTTAATCTTGCTCATGGAACTGGTAATATTAAGTTAACTGTTGTTGACCCAACATTATTGCCAGATGGTTTAAACTATCAAATCCATTTTAAAGATTCTAGATCTAACGGATATGATGATGATAATGACTGGAATATAGATACTGATGATGTTGGAAGTGATGGTTGTGCTGATGAATACGAAGATGGATCAGGAGGCTGTCTAAATGATAACTCTGGCGTTGCAGACGCTAACAGTGATAACTGGAATGATTGTGGTGCTGATGGGGTTTGCAATGAAAATGAAGAAGGATATAATCCCTTAAATAATTTGGATCCAAATGGAGATGACTATGACTATGAAAATAACCCTCTGGGAACTGAAAAAAACAATTTATATGAATATGGTGAGGGTACCGAAAATAATAGCCTTGCTGATAATGGAGAGCCAAACATAGATCAAAACGACCCAGATGAGCTGCAACGCTCTACAAGCCATCTAATGATTGTTAAACATATTTCAGAATCAATTGCAGATACAGTCATCCCTTGGACAAGAGAGATTTACAGCGACAAAGCGATTTTTGATGGAATGTTAATTGAAATTGACAATGACCTCGACGTAAAAGAATACAAAAACATTTCTGGGTTCTACCCAGAACCTGAGTTGCCATATGAAACTAATTATTTACCTATGGAGTTCAGTGGTATTACTACCAGAGGTATGAAATACCCTAGAGATATAGCTCTTGTTTTTAGTGATAGTGCCGATCATCAAACTCAAGAATTAAAACTTTTGCGAGACAATGGTGCTGAAATCAATTTACCCTCTATTAATGTAAACTATAAAATAATTGATAATACATATCCCGAACTTGAAATTGGATTTGCTGTAATTGACCAGGTATGGAGTTATTATGCGATGGATACTACACTTATCAACTCAAATGAGATCATTCCTGAATATGTCTATGATCCAGATGAATTTAATTATCTAGAAGTCATAGATACCGTGCAAGGTGAATGGAGCGAATTTGGTTTCATTCCGGGACCATTCGGTTCAAGTTCAGGAATTAAAATTTCTTTATCTAAAGCTGGGTATTTTTCATATGCAGATAGAATAATTATTATTGAACAAAATGACGATACTTCTTTTGTATCATGGTACATAACTCCTGGACATGATAACATCCCTAACATACATTACCCCAAGGATGGCGATACGCTAAAACTGTTCTGCACTAAACAATTCTCAAGTGCAGATTTGTATGAATTTGTATCCATCGGAGCCAAACTAAATTCTGAAAAAATTGATAGTCATACTTCAAAAGTTAAAGTTGTTCCTAATCCATACGTAGCAGGAGCAAGTTGGGAGGGTAAAAACCCTTATTCAGATGGTAGAGGTCCTAGATCGATTCACTTCAACCACCTTCCCCCGAATTGTAAAATAAAAATATTTACTTTATCAGGAGAACTGGTAAATACGTTGCACCATAATTCTTCAATGTTTGATGGAACTTTTGAATGGAACATGCTAACAAAGGATAACCTAGATATTGCTTATGGTGTTTACATATATCACATTGAAGCGAATGCAAGCTCTTTAAATAATTTCAAACCTTTATTAGGAAAATTTGCGGTAATCAAATGAGGCATTACCTAACACAATATATAGTTATCATAGTTTTAAGTATTTCCTCTATTTTTTCCCAAGCGGTATCAAAAACAGGTACCTCCTCTGGCCAATTTTTAAAAATTGGTGTTGGGTCAAGAGCAATTGGTCTAGGAGGTGCTTTCACAGCAATAGCAGATGATGCCTCATCGCTTTATTGGAATCCTAGCGGTATAGCAAAAAATAAAACGTTATCGGTTTTTGTTGATCATTATGATTGGATTTTAGATATCGAGATGGATTACATCGGCGTTATTATACCTTTAGGCAGTGTCGGAAATTTGGGAATCTCAACAAATTACCTACATATGGGAGAAATGGAAGTAACTTCAACTAAAAACCCAGAGGGTACTGGGGAAAAGTTTTCTGCAGCTTCATACCTAGGTCAAATTTCATATGCAAAAAACCTTACAGAACGCTTCTCATTGGGTTCATCAATAAAACTTATAAAAGAGAGTATTTGGAATTCTGCTGCTACTGGAGTTGCAATAGATATTGGAACGCTTTACGAGTCTAAATTTCCAGGGCTTAAACTAGGAATGAGCATATCCAACTATGGAAGTAAAATGAAGATGGATGGAAGAGATCTATTAGTGCAAACAGATTTAGACCCTAGCCTAGAATCTGACCCTGAGAATTTGAACTCTAACCTTATGACTGATGAGTTTGACCTTCCAATGATTTTTAGATTCGGAATGTCATTCGCGAAAAAACTCAAAAATGGTTTTGGTACTATCGTTGCAATAGATGCAATTCACCCAAGTGATAACACTGAAAGTATCAACATAGGTACAGAGTTGAATTATAACAATATTGGATTCATTCGTTTTGGGTATAGAAACCTATTTAAAAGAGATTTAGAACAAAAACTTTCCATTGGCTGCGGTATTGCTTTGAATTACAAAAACATCAAATACCATATTGATTATAGCTACACTGATTTTGACATATTAGGCTCTCCACAAAAACTTACAATTACATTTGTTTTAAGATAATCTGTGTACTAAATTGTTGTAATAAAGATAGTAACTCTGTTTAGAGTTACCTTGATTTATCTTATTATAAATTAGACAAGAAGGAGATAAATAAATGAACAAAATGATATCAAAAATATTCAGTTTTATTTTTGTTGTAAACTTCCTATCTGCATCATCTGTAACATTACATATAGACATGAATGGACAAACTGTCTCTGCAAATGGTGTCCATGTTGCAGGAAACTTTGGTGACTATGACTATGACAATACATTTGAAAACCCAGCATATCCAAACTGGGATCCAGCAGGTATTGCTCTTACTGATGATGACAGCGATGGTGTTTACAGTGTTACCCTAGACTTAGTTCCTGGCACTATTGAATATAAATTTATCAATGGTAATGCTTGGGGTGGTGAAAGTGATGACGAATGGGCTGGAGAAGATAACGATTTTCAACCATGTAGATCCGGTGGTGGTAATAGAACAGTTACCATTGGTGATACAGATCTAGACGTAGGGCTAGTTTGTTGGGAGAGATGTATCCCTTGTGATGAAGTTTATGTCACATTACGAGTTGATATGGAATACGAAACCGTTTCAGAAAATGGTGTTCATGTCGCAGGAAGTTTCCAAGGTTGGGATCCTGCTGCTACAATGATGACCGCTGAAAATGATAGTAGTACCGTATATCACTATCAATTTGGATCTACTCCTGGGACTCAACTACAATATAAATTTGTAAATGGAATGACGTGGGACGACGCTGAAACAGTACCTGCAGATTGTGCTACTGATGGCAATCGTACTCATGTTGTTGGTGATAATGATTATGTAGCTGATGCCATTTGTTATAACCAATGTGGTACTTGTACTCCTCCTGCTACTGCAGCAATAACTTTCCAAGGAGATATGAGTCAACTGCTAAGCTATGGTTTTGACCCTTCTATTCATACCTTAGAACTTAGAGGTCCAATGAATGGATGGAGTGCTGGTGATGCATTTGTTGTTGATGCTCTTGATCCAAACCTATATGCAATCACAAAAGATGTAACTGCTGTTCCTGGTGACCCAGTTGAGTGGAAGTTTAAAGCAAACCCGGATGCTAGTTGGAATAACAGTGGTTGGGAAACATCTGCAAATAGAACATTCATTTTTACTGGAGAGGCTCAAGTATTGGACCCAGAAATACCTGCTATCTTACCAACTGGTGAACTTCAAAATGAGGTCACTGTTGACATGGCTGTAACCTGGAGAGAAGGAACACTTAATGTAAATGATGGCAACCCCTTCCCTCAAGCACCAGATACCATTATTTTTAATGGTTCTTTCTTAAACTGCTGGTGTACATGGGGAGACTGTATGGGTGTAAGTTGTGCATCTGCAGTATCTTCAGAGGTACCAAGATTAGTAGATACAGATGGTGATGGAATCTACACAGGTTCTCTAACGCTTCCAGCTGGTCATAACAATGTGGTGACCTACAAATTTGGAGCGTATTATCCTGGCGTTGAATCTGTCACAGGTGCAAATGGAGCAATGGATAATGAAGCAGGATTTGGTGCGGATAGAGTTCTCTATATCCCTAGCCAAACTTCTGGAAACATCGCACTGGAAACTACTTTTGGTGAGAATAATCCAGATAATCCTTGGCTCTTAAGTACTGATGGCTTTTCATCACAGCCTAATGAGTTCAAACTAAAAGGAAATTATCCGAACCCATTTAACCCTGTAACAACCATCAACTTTACATTAGACATTACCAGTGAACTTTCAATGTCTATTTACAATGTAAAAGGTGAAAGTGTTAGAGAGATAAAAATGGGACAAATACCATCTGGTGTACACTCTGTAGTTTGGGACTCTAAAGATAACTCAGGTAGATTAGTTTCTACTGGATTATATCTTTATACAATCCAATCAAATGGAAGAACTCTCAATGGTAAGATGTTATTTATGAAATAACATTCCATTTCTTTATAAAAAAGGGGAAGCTTTAATGTTTCCCCTTTTTTTTTACATTAAATTTCCACTACAGATGAAAAGTATATCTATTTTTATAAATGTATCTATTTTCGTTTCATTATTTTTCAACTGCCAAAATATTGAAAATGAAAATATAATAGCTAGAGTAGGTGATTGTGAACTAACCACCTTTGATTACAGTAAAACCTATTCAGACAAAATTTTAAATACTGGCATTGTTGATTCAGATTTTGAACGAGAGAGACACCTAAATCAATTAATAAGATTAAAGCTTTTTGCTGATGCCTCAAGAAGAGACGATATAGCACTAGACTCATTATCCATCAAATTATTAGAAATTGACTCAATAAAAATCATTAAAGATGAATTATTTAATTATGTAGTTAAAGTCGATGAGAATATTGAAGATAATATATTAAGAAATCATTATGGGTGGATGAATAAAGAGTGTCAGATAAAGCATTTATTTTTCAATGATTCTATTAAAGCATTCAACGCATTCGGTTCTATTAAAAATAATGAAATTAGTTTTGACGAGGTTGCAAAAAACATTTTTAAAAATGAGTTCTTAAAAGAAAATGGAGGGGATATCGGCTGGGTTAAATACGATGACCTTGATCCAAATTTAGAAAGGAATATATTCCCTGCTGTTATAGGAGAAATGTCTAGACCAATAAGAAGCTCATATGGCTGGCATATTATGATAAAACTTAATGAAAGATCTCAAATTCTAATTGATGAGTTTTCATATAATATCCGAAAAAATGATATTAAACAAAGAGTTATAAAAAAGCTTAAACAGATTAGAGCAAACAATTATGTCAATGATCTAATGCTAGGTAGTGAAATAATAATTAATGATACATTATCTAATCTCATCTTAAATGCAATTACAAAAATTCTAGATTTCGGTGGGAATAATAAACCTCTAATGAATTTTAATGAAGAAAATAAAGAAATCATTTCGGTAATAGGTAATTTAAATAAATATAAAGACCTGGAGCTTGCCTCATACAAAGGTAGTCTATTCTTAATTGAAGATCTTATCAATGGAATGCGCCTTTTAAACCTCACACATCTAAGGCAAACTCCATCCAGAATATTTCATTTAACATTAAGGAATAAAATCTTATTTGAAGAAGGAATGAAGAAAAATATTCATACTAAGTATGAAACAAAAATGAAATTAAAAGACTCTAAAGACAGAATACTTTCTAGATTGTATTTAAAGAAATATTTTAAATCTGACAAAATGAATGTGGACGGATCAAAGTACTTATCGATTGCTGATAGTCTTACATTAATTTCAAAACCAATCATATACCAAAAACGTTTTTCTAGTATTTTTGATTATAAAGATCATAACTAATTTTCAACATGAATAATAATTTAGCTAAGTACATGTATGATGAGACAAACCCCTTTATTTTTATGGGCTTTGAACATGTAGTCTCAATTATTTTTTTCCTAATTCTAAGTATTTCAATTCCTTACTTAGCAAAAAAGTACCTTAACGAAAAACAACAACATATTTTAGGATCGGTTATTGGTGGGTTTGTACTACTAGGATATTTAAGCTGGGTAATATTAGAGTTAGTAGCTGGTACTTTTAGCTTAAAACTTCATCTTCCCTTTCATCTTTGTCGCACTGCAAATATTTTAATGTTCATTGTATTAGTTTTCAGAAGCCACCTAGCATATGAAATAGTATTTTTTTGGGGGTTAACAGTAATACATGCTGT
>Ga0163111_10000421_pt1 | contig 25331 bp, 14 predicted proteins | sample CRUFie1St18metaG_FD_109645 | JGI IMG/M metagenome (GOLD analysis project Ga0163111, IMG submission 109645) | Marine microbial communities from the Costa Rica Dome - CRUD Field 142mm St18 metaG | ecosystem: Environmental > Aquatic > Marine > Oceanic > Photic zone | place: Costa Rica: the Eastern... | reverse complement strand
TCATAGAGTCCACCAGTTTCCTGTGAAAAATCAACTTCGACTTGGAATCCGTGGACTGAAACACCCCCGCTCACAGGTTCACATCGAAAATAGAATCCAGAGTCGCCACTGTTAACTTTGAATTTCGCTTTGACTGTGAAATTACTGAATTCTTTTTCAGTTAATAGAATTCCGTGACGTTTTTCTTCTTTAGGACTTTTACCAATAATGCTGTCGTTTTCAACTGACCAAGTTCCTCCAGGGAGCGCGCTCCAACCTGTTAATGTTTTACCGTTAAAAATTGGATCCCAAGTATGAGATCCAAGATCTTGAATCTTAATATTTTTCCAACGAACTTCATATGGACCATCTGACTTGTTGCCTATTCCATGGACCTGTAAACCAATAAATCCAACCTGTGTCATCGAATCAACAAGGTCAGCAGCTGGCACACCATTAATCCATGTTTTTATTGAATCTCCATAAGCGCGAACTTTTATGTGATTCCATTCGTTGGGCTTAAAAGCTTTCCTAGCATTTTCATTTTTCGATAAGTCGTTAAGCCATCCTCTGCGGCCCTCATCATAAATTCCTGCCGTCCACATACGGTTTCTGTTAGTGTCTGGATCAATCTCGACTTGGTAACCGAAAACTCTTCCATTTTCTTTTTCTTGGCTTCTTACTTGAACGCCAGAGTTAAGTCTCGGATCAATTTTAAATTCATATTCTAAAACAAAGTCACCATAATCTTTTTCAGTACAAAGAAATGAATTAGGTGTGTTAGGAATAGTTTTCCCAACAATACAATTGTTTTCTACTGAGTAATTAGCTTTACCTCCTTTTTGTGTCCATCCTTTGAGAGACTTTCCATCAAAGAGAGATATCCATTTTTCTTCTGCAATGGAATTGATAATTAGGCTTTGGATAATTAATGTGAGAGCTATATAAAATTTCATAATTTATTTTATGAAGATGAACTAGTTTAGAGGTTGAATGCTAGAATTAATTCAAGCTATTTCAAGATTAGGATATCATTATAATTGGATCAGTTGGCTTTTTTTATTGTAAATTTACCTGGTAAAGTTTGGAAAGAAACGCCATTAGAGAATTTCACTTCTTTTGATTTTTTACTATTCAAATATACTACGTGATAAGTGGTACCGTTCTTCGATTTAAAAGTTGAGGAAATAGGGTGATTGCATGTGATGTCTTTCTGTACTTGGCCCAGTGTTTTGAGGTTTTGTATCCAATGAATCGTATTTGCTCTAGTGTTACCAGAATCCAGAGCCAGTGTGTTTCCGTAAGTTTCCCAATTCTCCCATGATTTTTCAGCATCATGAAGTGCTTGATAGCTCAACATAATACTGGGCCATCCAGACCATCTTCCTCCCATTTCTTTAAGTGTAAAGTCGTGATTCTTTTTAACAAAATTTGGAAACCTACCTAGGTACAGTGAGCCTCCATGGATTGGTAGAATGTTGATTCCTGTTTTACAGTGAGCAGCATTTGAGAACCATGTTTCATAAGTTCCTTTTCCTCCCCAAATCATTGCTAGCGATGGAGATGATATTTTATTTGGATGATTTTCACCGTATACATCGAACCAATATTCTTCGATGGCTGCAAGCTCTGAAGAGTAGAGGAATATTCCAAGATCACGAATTTTTTCATCATTAATAAACTGTCCAAATAATATTAGGCCTGTCCAAGCATTCATCGATTCGGAAGAGGATTCTTGATTGTTTCCATCAGCGAATCGCGCATGCCCCGATGCCCAGCTGTGTCCAGCATAAGGATCGTAATTCCTCAGGAAAGGGAAGCTCTGACTTTGCCGGTTAGTGTTTGCTATGTCATCAATTAATAAATTAATAATTGGTTTCAAGGTTTCGGTTTTTAGCCATTCGGGTTCCATTCTAGCGACCTCAGCAATTGCTCTCAAAAAGTACCCATAGTGAAAGTGGTGGTCATTAATTTCCTTTGCAGATCCATAGCTTGGAGGAATGCCGATTAAGGTTGACCAGTTGGCATCGTAGAAAAAATGTTTATCTCCTATTTTATTGTTAGAAGTGAACCAGTCTTGTAATTCTGATTTTATATTAGCTCTTATTTGTTCAGATATTTTAGGATATTTACAGGTTTCAGCTATAGCGCTAGCTGTTGCTAGATTTCCTAGATGCTTGCCTGCCCAATAGGTGTCTTGAGCTTGATTTTTGTTGTTGGCGATTTTTAGAAGGTCGTCTTTTAGTTGTCTGACCTGTAGAGGAAGGCATGGAAGGACTCCTGGAAAATCATAACTAACTTCGAAAGATTTTCCAGATAACAGCTTCATTACTCCTCGGACGCATTGATACTGGTGATTGAGCTTTGGTGTTTCAGATCTTCTCCATTGATGAGGGTATAGAGCAGTGAGAGTTTTGTCACCTTTGCTATCTGAGCAAACAGACTTCATTTCAAAATTGTAAGAAGCTACAGATGTTGATTTGTGTTTATTGTATTTCCAAGTGACTCTTGTTTTCACTACATGGTTGTGCGCATGTTGAGAGAATAATTTTAAAGTCGATAAATCTTTGCTTGGAAGTAGGGCTACAGAGAAAAATCCATTCTTAGAGTCTTTAATTGTAATTTTCTTATTTTGTATTTCATTCCATTTGGTTCCTCGTGGTGTAAATAATCCATAATGATTACCTTGACTTGAGGTGAGTCCGATGACGTTAGGGGATTTACTCCAAATGGTAGGTTTAATATCAAATGTTATCTCAGGGGATAAGTTACAAAATTCTGAATAGATAAATGGGGATCCGTGCCCATAAGTGAAGCGCAGATGCTTTTTTTCGTTACCTAACTGACTAGTAACAAACCAGTCACTATAGTTGTGGGCTAATGTTTCAGTGAATGGGTTTTCTGAGTCTGCTCCGATTGTTAAGTCTTGAGAGTGAATGGGCATACCCGCGATTACGCCCTTCTCAGTAGCAAATTTTTTTGCACCTGGATAGAAGACTCTTAAGCCTGACTCGTTAAAATTAAGAGCTAATGGATGGGGGAAAATATTGGATGAAAATTTTTCCCATAATATTGAACTCCACCAATCATTTGTAGGAATTGGACCTTTTAAATTATCTGTTTTGTAGATTTTTTTGGGAGGTAATACAACGTTCTCTGGAGCTATGTAACTAATCCATCCGAGTCCCTTTACGGTTGGTTTTGCGTGAACATTAACGCAGAAGGTAAAGGAGAGGAGTATCCTTAAAATGTTACCCATTAAATTTAGGAGTCTATATAAATTAATTTTAGTCTATAGAATTAACCAATTAATTCATGAATGGGCTTGATGCCTTGATCAACTAAATAATGAGGTCTACCGCTAGAGTCACGAACGGTCGCGTTATTCATATTAATGCCTATGTTGTGATAAAGAGTGGCAAAAACTTCCTGAAACTTTACAGGCCTTTCAATGGGCTCTTCGCCTCTTGAATTGGTGGCGCCGATAACCTGACCAGTATTCATACCTCCTCCTGCTAGTAAGCAAAAATTGGCTTTAGGCCAGTGATCTCTGCTGTTTTTTGCATTTATTTTAGGAGTTCTGCCGAATTCTCCCCACATCACTATAGATACGTCATTCAAAAGGCCCCTTTCACTTAGGTCAGTGATTAAAGCGCTCAATCCTTGATCTAAGAGCGGAAATTCTTCTCTTGATCTTGGGAAGTTCATTCCATCTCCTCCATGCCAGTCCCATCTACTATAGTTGAGTGAAACTACTCTTGCTCCAGCCTCCACTAATCTTCTTGCGACAAGGAAGTTGCGAATCATTTTTGGAGCTCCATCTCTTTGGTATTTTGGGTCATTGACTCCATAGCGATCTGCGATTTTGGGATCCTCCTTTGAAATGTCTAGTGCATTAGCAAGGCCGCTATCTGAGAGTATTTCAAGAGCTTGCTTATTATAATTGTCTAGGCCGCTCATTTGTCCTGTGGCGTCAGCGTCTCTTCTCATCTGATCAACAGATAATCTGAGGTTTTCGCGATCCATCAATCTTTCCAAAGACATACCTTTTAATGTGAGGCTTTTAGCTTTGGAGTTTGGATCCTTATCGACTAGACCCATTGGACCGTGCTCCATACCAATGAATCCTCCTGTTCCTGCTTCTCCCCATGTCCTGTTGCCTGTTGGATACATTAAAGATACATTTGCAGGCATCCCAGGATTAGATCCTTGAACTTTTGACACCCATGATCCAAATGACGGCCACCCGCCTGCGGGGCTTTGAGAGTTTTTTTTGCGTCCGGTCATACATTGATAACAATCATGAGCGCCGTCAGAATCAGAAAGAGATCGGACTATGGCAAATTTATCAGCGATCTTTGCAAGCTTAGGAAAAAGTTCGCAGATTTGTATTCCTGGGACGTTTGTTCCTATAGGACGAAATTCCCCTCGTATTTCAGATGGAGCATCTGGTTTCATGTCAAACATGTCCAAATGAGATGGGCCGCCAGGTAAATAGATGTTAATTATTGATTTGTGCGTTGAAGATGAGCCTGATTTCGACTCCATTGCCAAGACTTGGTCTAAGCTTAGGCCTCCAGCAGCCATGCCGCCTACTTTGAGAAAGTTTCGTCTAGAAAATCCGTCACAATGAGTCGATTGATTGTCTGAATTCCCAAAAATATCTAGCATTATTCTCTAAAGCTAATAGTTAACTAATATTAAGTTAAGCGCAATTTTCTATAAATGCCAAGTCTAACGCTATATTATTTACATTTTATCCGGCGGATAAATTCCCAAGAGTTCAAGTCCATGTTTTAGGACTTTTGAGGTCGATTCGCATAATGCTAGCCTTGTATTTCTTGTTTTACCTTCAGTGCTTAGGACTGGACACTGTTCGTAGAATGAGTGGAAATTTTGTGCTAGCTCGTAGAGATACGTGGCTAAAAGATTAGGTCTGTAATCATTCATCACTTCGGGAATAATTTCCGCATACTGACAAAGTTTTATTCCAATCGCCCTTTCAGAATTATCAGTGATTTCAAGTTTATCTAACTCTTGGTCAGCAGTTTCATTTATCTTCCTGAAGATTGATCGAGTTCTTACGTATGCGTTTATCATATAAGGTGCCGTGTTTCCTTGAAGTGATAGCATCTTATCCCAAGAGAAAATATAGTCACTCACTCTTGACTGCGACAACTCAAAATATTTCACGGCAGCTAGGCCTATTTTTTCAGAGACCTCTTTTTTCTCTTCTTCATTTAAGTTAACGCTTTTTTCATCAACAACTAACCTTGCTCTTTGAATTGCTTCATTAAGGACTGAGCTTAAATCTGGAACTGAGCCCTCGCGAGTTTTGAATGGTTTCCTATCATCACCTAATATTTTACCAAATGAGACATGTTCCAGGTTGGTCTTAATTTTACGTTGTCTAGAAACCTCAAATAATTGTCTAAAGTGAAGTGACTGCCTATCGTCAACAACATATAGAATTCTTTCTGCTCCTAATTTATTCACTCTGTAATCTATTGTAGCTATATCAGTGGTTGCATAATTGAAACCGCCATCTTTCTTTCTAATCATGCAAGGAACTGGGGTCCATTGATTGTCTCGGTTAACAAGTAAAGGATCGTTTTTTGGTTCAAGTTCATCATTTGAGAAGATGCACACGGCACCGTCACTTATTTCAGCGATGCCAGCAGAAAGAAGATTATCAACTAATGGAGCCAGTTGATCATGGTAAAACGATTCACCTAAAGTTAGGTTAAATTTTATTGCGAGTTTGTCATAAATTTTTTGAGCTTCTGAGAGTGTTATTTCCTTAAATTGATTCCATAATTGAATGCTTTCATTATTACCTGACTGAAGTTTTACAGTTTCATCTAAACATGCAGCATTGATATTGGGATTAGATTCAAATTGTTCTTTTATGAGTTGATATAATCTAAGTAATTCCTTGATGGGGTCTTCATCGAATGCTGTTTTATTAAGTTCATTTTTCCATCCATAGATCACCTGTCCTATGGGTGTTCCCCAATCACCAATATGATTATCGCTCGTTACTTCATGGCCTAGGAAATTGGCAACTCTTTGAAGGCAGTCGCCGATGATGGTGCTTCGTATATGCCCAATGTGCATGGGCTTAGCTATGTTTGGTGATGAAAAATCGATAAGTATTTTTTCTGGTTTATGTGTTTTGCCGACTCCTACCCGATCTGATGAAAGAATTTCTTTTAATCTTGAAAGGATAGTTGATTCGTGAATTTTAAAATTAATAAATCCAGGTCCCGCTATTTCTGGGTGATCAGATATGTCACTGACATCAATTTTTTGTATGATCTCAACGGCAAGGTCTCTGGGATTCATCCTAAATTCTTTTGCTAGGATCATTGCCGCGTTAGTCTGATAGTCGCCGAATCTTGTGTCTGCGGCAGGTGAAACTGTGCCCTTAAAATTTGATGGAAAATTCTCCTTATCAAGTTTTGTTAATGCGGAGTTTAAGCGTTCTCCTAGCAGTTCAGTAATTGTTATCATTTTGGGTCTTATCCTCGAAAATTTAATTGTTATGATTTTCTATTACTCTTAGTATCTCAGTGTTGCTAGTTGCTTTGAGTAACCTTTCGCGTATGTCTCCTTTTGTAAAAAACCTAGCAATTGTTGCGAGAGTTTGAAGGTGTTTGTTATCATTGCACGTTGGTATTAGGAAAAGAATCACAAAGTTGACTGGGTTGTTGTCAATTGATTCAAAATCTATGCCTTCTGTAGAGCGCCCGAAGATCATTAAAGTACTTTCAACTGCGTCTGAAGTGATATGAGGAATTGCGACGCCGGACCCTATGCCGGTTGTCGTTTTATCTTCCCTGGTAATTAATTTTTCAATCGTCTCGAATTTTTCCTCAATAGGAAGGAAATTGTTATCGCATAAATGATTAATCAATTCTTCGATGGCTTCTTGATTGTTACTGGAGCGCAGTTCGGAAATTATTCTCTTTTCTTCAAGAAGTTTAGCCAGATCCATTGACATGTTTGTGCAGAAATTATGAGTTAATTATGGGTTGGCGTAATGTTTGTATTTGGAATAAAAAGAGAATGTATAATAAGGGTTCCATTACTTGTGACAAGATTTTCAGTCAAGGGATTTCAAAGTATTAAATCGATTAATAAAAATATTTTTATTTAATCTAAAGTGGCTGTGCTACATCTTTAACTGAAAATCTTACATCTTGATATTCTGATGGTATTTCAAGTTTATTGATTTTTGAATCTTTCAATATTTTTTCAGTTGAACTTTGTTTGCCTTTTAGTATCCATTCCCATAGATGATATTTCAATTTTTCAAAAATACCGGGAAAATTTTTACTGACATCTATAGTGCATTGAGGATCGTTTTTTAGGTCATATAATCTATGAGTATACCCCCCTGACAATGGAGTGAACACAATCTTCCAATCCTCTGTTCTAAGGCATCGTTCCTTGCTCAAAATTAAAGTCTTTTGGTGTTCTGGTTTAAGAACAATGTGAAAGTTGAAGTTTTTATCTACATAGGTGAGCTTATCAAGTGATGGTATTTTTAGTGGCTTATGATCGCCGGTTCTTTTTTCAAGAAAAGGAAAAGCTGATTCACCATAGAAGGATAGGTTTAGTTCAGTTTCTGTATCGTCCATGTAAGGCAATAGGTTTGAGCCCTCGAACTTTGGTTCATTCTTTCCGACTGAAAGGTTTAATATTGTTGGAGCGATATCGATATTTCTTACGATGTGGTTAATTCTTTTTGGCTTCTTTCCAGGTACATAAAGAATGCACGGAACTTGATTTCCTTGGTCTCCTCCGTTGAAACTTATTCCATGGGTTAATGTTGTGTTAGGTTCAAAAAGATCCTCGCCGTGATCTGAGGTTATTAGAATAATGGTGTTATCCATTAAATTTTCGTCTTCAAGTGTCTTTAAAACTTTGCCCACGCAATCATCAAATCTACTAACGCATCCGTCGTATAGATCAATGATATGCTGTTTTTCTTCAGCGCTGTAAGAATAATAACTTTCATCCCAAGAAGAACTTCCTATAAATTCGTTTGGGTCGAAGTGAACTTGATATTTATTTGGTCCTTTATAATTAGGCTTAGTCCATTTTTCATAATAAGGGTAAGGAGCATGGTAAGCGAAATGATTGCAGCCGGTAAATACGGTATAGAAAAAAGGCTTTGATTTATTTTTTCTAGTTTTTATTTTCGTTGTTACTCTATCGGTAACAACTTCAGCTCTCAAATAATGGGCAAATGATTCAAGCTTTGGAAATAACCAATAACCAAATTTATTATCAAAGTACATTGGAATAACAGGGTGAGATAGGTAAACTGCTTGGCTTAACCAGATTCTAAAAGAATCAAATTGCGAAACTTGGACGTCCTCAAAGCCCATAGGTACTTCATTAAATATTGCACTGCACCAGTCACCAATAACTGCAGTTTCATAACCTGAGTCTTTTAATATTTTGGGCAGTGTGGCGGATTGTTGATTAACTTTAGTTACATTTTTTTTGGAGGGAAACATTTGTCTTACTCCGTGAGTGTGAGGGTATTGAGAACTCATCAATCCTATCATTGATTCCAATGTTGAACCTATAGGGGTAAAGCACTTTGTGAAGTTTTGTGATTTCGATTCGAGTTCATCTATATTTGGTGATGTTGCTCGGGAATACCCATTACAAGATAGATGGTCTGAGCGTAATGAATCAGAAGCTAGAATGATGATGTTTGGTTTACTTGTCTCTTTGGGTAAATTCGCTCTTATTAAAACGATACTTGCCCAAAAAGCTAAAAATATAGTTGATCCAATTAAGAGAAATTTCTTCTGGATTTTGAATGAAATGATTAGGTGGAGTGTTCTTGATAGATGTCGTAACCAGAACATTGCAACGGCTGATAATATAACAATGGGTACACCGTTTAACAGTGTCCAAAGTGTTATGGACTTAAGAGTTCCAGGTGCGTTAGGCATAATCTCAAATTGCCATTCAGGCATCCATTGAGCGATGAAATAAGGCTTAAAAATCATCATTCTTATAAAAAGAGCGAGCAGGCTCAAAAACATTAATAACAAGGTTTTCCAGACGATCGAAATTTTACTTAGTTGATTATTACCGATCCAAAATTTGATGATTGGAAAAAGCACAAGAATATAACAAAGTGATACGACAAGGTATCCTCGCAATAGAGCGAGTGTGCCAAATAGAATATAAATTCCGTGATCTTTGACGGCCCCATCCGCGAATGAGCTGTTTACTGTTTGGGCTTGGCTAATCAGCATGCTGCAGCTTATAAGAAAAAGAACCATGTGGAAAACGCACACAGTTATAGCTATCCATAGCAGAATGGATGCTTTCTTGGGTTTTCCTTGGGTTTGATCGGCGTCCTTCATTTCGACCACTTTGCTTTTTTATGTCTTTTTCACATTAGAAAAGGAAGTTAATTCAAATCTATCATTATTATAATTTACATAGCAAATTAATACTTATTTTCTGATGAAAATCTGGCAAAAATGATTAAACTAATACTGATATTATATATTAAAGTGTTAGGATAATGGATGACCTTGATGAGGCCACTGCAAAATTTCGTTACTCAAATTTTTTGAGTAACGTTACCTTATCGTGGATTGTTGGCTTGCTCTGTCTGTCTGTGCCCTACAATGTTTGCTGGGGGCTTGGTAATGGAAACTTTGGATACGATATTTTAAATACAATTTATTTTGCTGCTCTTGGGGTTTTTCTAGTCAGGATGCCACTTGATTTAGAAAATATTTCAGATTCCAAAATAAAGTCTAACCGGATCATAGGTTATTTAAATATAGTATTTCATGTCGTCATTTTAATGCTTCTTACGGGATTATCTTATTTTAATTTTAGTATAAAATTATATCTACTTGCTCTTTGTCTCACTGTTACATTTCATTGGTTTGTTTGGGCAGTTTCGATTGCTAAATCATGGTCTTTTTCCAAAGAGTTGTTTTTTCGGAAAGCGCTCAAGTCCTCATGGGTATTTAATAGTATGTTTTGGTGTATATTATTAATTGTTCTATTGTATTGCGATCTCTATGCACTGCTATCCATTGATAGTCATAATAGTATTGAGTTAATTGGATCTCTTTTGAATAGAGTGGCGACTCAGTTCGTTTGTGTTCTGGGATTGCTTTTTGTATTCAATACGATAATGAATCTTACCCCTTATTACTTTCGGGTGGTAGTTTGCCAACTTTTCTCGTTGTTACCATTTTTAGTTATTCTTGATTTTCTGCTCAAGCAATATTGGAACCAGTCTCTATTGACGATAATTAATCTTCTCACTTCCTCGGGGTCCATTGATTTGGAAAAGGAGATCGCGGCATCAGGTATTAATTTAAGCTTAATGCAGCTGAGCGTTATAATTATTATTACTGCGCTCTTAGCTTTGCTCTTTTACTGGATATTAAACTGGGTTTCACGCTTAGTAAATTTCAGGATCACTAATAAGTTCATTTTCACTACTTCTTTAATTTGTTGGATTTTTGTAATTGCTGAATCTGGGTTAAGTCATTTTTATAAAAGAACTGAGCAGTGGCAGAGACACTATAAGCTTTATGGTTCTCAAATCGGTATTTTTGCGCCTCCTGCTGGTTTCGAGAAGATGGATATAAGTTTTCGTGATTTATCCACGGATTCTAATAAAGATGATTTACTCGGTTCACTAGAAGATTCACCAGAATTTCGTAAACCCGATATTTATGTTTTTATGATTGAGAGCTGGAGGTCTGATTCCATTACTCCAGAAGTAGCACCTTTCTTAAGCAAATTTAAAAAAGAGGAGTGCCAAGATCTTGGGAGAACCTATGCTGGATCAAATTGTACGCCACTTTCATGGTTCTCAATGTTTCATAGTAAATTAGCTATTCATTGGAGTGACTCTTTGAAGAAAGCTAATGAGAGCAATGAATATGGGGGAGCCTATCCGATGAGGGTTCTAAAAAAGCTTGGTTATGAGATTCAAGTTAGAGCTGTTTGTGATTTGAGATATAGAAATCTGGGTTCTTTGAATTTTGGTAATGATCACTCACTGGTTGATCATTTAACACATTATACCGAGACTAATAATGGGCCTGTGCATATTTCAGAAAGAGAGAAGTTAGTTATGGGGCATCAGCGTGAGCATTTAGACAGTAATCCGGAGTCTCCGCAATTTCATTTTACTGCACTGGATTCACCACACTACAACTACTATTGGCCTTCGGATTTTGATCAGCTTCACGCTGATTGTGCTAATGATATACCAGTTAAATTAAATCCCAGTAAGGACATTATTGGTGATGTAGTGAGGAGGTACGAAAATGCAGTGCACTGGGTCGATTATGCTATTGAAGAATTTGTCGACTTTTTAAAATTTAAAGGCACTTATGATAACAGTGTAATCATAATTACTGGAGATCATGGTGAGGAATTTCAGGAAGAAGGAAGTTGGTTTCATTGCTCATCACTTAATAGATTTCAAACTGAGGTTCCAATCATTATAAAATGGCCAGAATGGATTAAAGACCCTCCATCTCATACAAATGTTAGTCATTATGATATAATGCCAAGTGTTCTGAACTTGATAGGTTTAGAATCAAAATTTTATGATAAGCTCGCAGGACAATCTGTTCTGCAGTATGGCGATTCGCCACGTGAAGTCGTTCTTTCTACTGTTCATCGAGGGGAGTCAGGAATAGGTTTTTGTCTTGTTGGTAACAAGAGCAAAGTTAAGTTTTCTTTTCCTGGGCCATGGAGTACAGACGCGCCCGATCAGTTAGTAGTTAGTGAATATTCAGATATTCTGGATCGTCCAGTTGATTTTCGGCAAGAGATTGGAGACATGACGCATACCGATTATATTAGAAAAAAGTTTCCACAGTCTAGTGGGCGATTTTTTGAGCGTTTTGAAAAACATTGAATTAATTTTTTAATTCAATGTTTAAACGTGCACTAAAAATAAGACCCGGGTCCCCTCGCTCTTTAAGGGTCTTGTGAATTTCGGATATGGATCGATTTACTTTACCTTCAAAAATTAATTTATTTTTTTGGTGCACAGTTACGGGTTCGTCGAAATTAATCATATCATCATTAAGCATGATTTCAATTTTGGAGACTTCAGTCATATCATGAAGATCTATTCTTTGATTTTTTCTAGAGGCTGTAATCAATTGTCTAGGTTTTATTTGATCCTTAGGAAGTGAGATCCAATAGCTTCTATCGTGTGTAACATCATCTTGTTTCCATACAATGTGATTAGGAATTCTATTTCTCTTGTATTTTGCCATCCAGGGGACAGCAATTTTATCTTCAAGATTCATCCAATGCCCCTTACCCTTGTGTATTTTAGTGAAATGAATATATCCCTTAGGATCTTTTTCTCGGAGCTTTGCAAGTTTGTTTCCCCAAGATGCGGCAATTTTATTCCTTCCGTAACTTTTATCGTTTTCTCCTACCTGTAAAGCAAAGGGTAAGTTTCTTAGGCCTTGAGGAGTAGATTCATTTGGGTGACCAGCCATCATTGCGGCTGCTGCGAAGCGGTCGCACATTCTTGGGGCAAGTTGGTAAACGCCATCTCCTCCTGCGGAGTAACCCATGAGGTAAACCTTTTCAGGGTTAACATTTTTAAAGACTATTAGATTTTCGATCAATCTATCAAAGAAGGTGTCAATGTGGCTCTGATGCCATAGGTTCCATGTATTTGTTGGTGCTCTTGGGCAGAGGTATATCCCTTCTTTTGGTTTATATAATCGCATTTGGTTTTTCCATTGACCATCGTTTACTTGTGCTGGAGCTCCTCCTCCTCCATGCATTGAAATGTAGAGACTTCTTCCTTCTTCTGGCATTTCTCCAAAAACTAAGTAATCAAATTTCATCGTTTTTCCATCGAGTGAAATTACTTTTTTTTCCATCTCTTCTGCTCTTGAGGCCTTAATGGAAGAGATGTGATCTTCCCAGAGAATTTCCTTTGCTATCTGTGCTTCTTCTTTGCTAATTGGCGCGTTAGCGAATTCATTATTTATTATAGGAGTTCTTTTAGTTTCAGCTATAGATATCCATTCTTTAAGTGAATCTATTGTATCCTCATTCGCATGAGTAAATGCTATTGAGATGGTCAGATGAATAGAAAATAGTAGGGTTTTCATGAATTAATTATATTATTAGATTAGATATTTTTTTCCATTTTGAAGTGTGGAATTCCTACTTCGTGAAATCTCTCCCCAAATTTATTGTATCCTAAACACTTGTAGAAACCAATTACGGGTTCTCTTGCGTGGAGTATTATGTGCTGGAAACTATCCTTTTTTGCCAATTCCTCAGAAAATCTAACTAACATTCTTCCAATTCCTTTGTTCTGATATTCTGAATGAACAGCAACCTGTTGCATTTTTGTTGTGCGCTCGTTAATGGCTTTAAATTGTAAATAAGCGATAATTTTTTCTTCCTTAGATTTTCCAACGATGTGAATATAATCTTTTTCTTCCTCCAAGTTTTGATCATAGAGGCTCATTCCAAGAGGCTCTCTAAGAATGATATCTCTTAATTGACATGCCTCTTTATAATAAGGGGTGCCGTAAGAAGTTTTTAAGAAAAGCGTGTCCAATATGATAACTCGTAATGATGTTTTAACCCGTTTCAGGCATAAAGGTAGGCATCGTGATTCCATTCATTGGAGGGCAGTCTCCGAGGACTTGGCAAAGGTGCATTTCACAATTTCGTGCGCCCCATTTATATAAGGTTTTCACCAATTCTCCTTCGTTAACTGGAATAAGGAATACTGGAGTATTTCCACGATGTCTTGAGTCAAGTTCATAGTAGATTAAAGATTCTGCTTGGTTGATATCTTTCATGATTCCAGGTCCTAGCATTTTACTTCCATTGCTATTAATTGAGCACAAAAAACCTTCTATTTTTCCTGCGCTTGATTCAAAAACCGAAACTCCCCAATAACCAGAATCGTTTTTTACAAAATACTCGTAATCACCCGCTCTCTTAATTCCATTGAGTTCAAATTCCAGTTCAGCAATTTGGGGTACATCATCAATAGTTGCATCTCGGACTAAGTTTATTTCTTCTGGTGGTTTTTGTAGAAGACCCTTTTCAGGTACATCAAGAATCATGTCTTGAAAAGTCATGCGAGGAACAAAACCTTGTTTAGTGTATAAGGAGAATGAATCTAAATTCATGGCACTTGAGACGAGCCTTACGGGGAGTTGTTTTTCAGCTGCGATATTGACGATTTCATTAAGGATCATTTTTGCGATTCCCTGGCCAAAATAATTTGGGTGAGCGTTCATTATTCCTAAGGATAAATGAGTTTCTCTTGGGTGAAAGAAACACGATCCGGCTATGTTTCCGTTTTTTTGATCCTCAGCGATTAAACAACATCCAGGATCCAAGTCTTCGTAGACTTCAGTAAAAACACTGCAAGTAGTTGGATCACCTCCAAACACGTTTTTCTTAAAGTGTTTTTGGTACCAATCATTTGTGGAATGGAAAATTAATTCAGCAATAGCTGTATGATCTTTATCTTCAGCTCTTCGAAGTTTAAATTGATTACCCATTTTTATGCGCGTGTAGATTTAGCAATCGCTGATTTCGCATTGTCTGTAATTTTTTTCCAGTCTTTTGAATTGATGTCCTCTCGTGATGCTAACCAAGAACCGCCAACGGCAGCTATGATGTCTTGGCTAAGATAATCATTCATATTCTCCTCATTTATTCCACCTAAAGGAATATACTTTAAATTAAGGTGTGCATAAGGAGCTGAAATGTTTTTTAGATGCTTTATTCCTCCACTGCTTCCTGCTGGGAAAAATTTAAGAATTTCACAATTATAGTCGAGTGCTGTTTCGATATCGGATGGTGTCATTATTCCTGGAGCAAAAGGAAGTCCGGCATCATTTGCAGCCTCGATCGTTGCTCTATTTGATCCAGGTTATACACCGAAGGATGCACCTGCGTTTTTAGCTTGAATTACTTGTTCAGGTTTTAGGATTGTTCCTATGCCGGCTAACATTTCAGGAACTTTTTCCCTGATGGCCTCTAATGATGGAAGGGCAGCTTCAGTGCGCAGAGTTAATTCCATCGCATTGATTCCTCCATCTATCAGAGATTTTGCTAAGGGTACAGCATCGATTGCGTTGTCGATGATCAATACGGCTATGAGCCCTTTTGATGTTAGTTTTTGGGCGACTTCATCATTCACTCTCATAATATGAAATACTTACAGTCTACGCACGAACTATCAACTCTAAGCGTCTTAGAATGAATTAATATACGCTATTCCTTCTTTTGTTTCGGTGTAAGTCTGCCCAAAGTATAATTTCGGAGTCTATCGTCACTTATGCGGTCTACCCAAGCAAGGGCTGCCTCTGGATTGTCTTTAGCAGCTGACATCGCATAATCTTGTATTGCTTCATCATAAGCAGGTCCAAGTGGTTGACTTGAAAGCCACTCACCAGCCCCAGCAAAATCTTCTTTGATGAATTCTTCAAAACGTTCGCCCAAGGCATGGCGCTGTCCCTTGACTTCATTAGGTAGATCGGCTAACCACTGAACCTCATCTGCGATCGATGTTCTGCTAACGTATCGAGAAGTTCTCTCTAGGGTGTCAGAATCAATAAATTGTTCCGTCGCGTTATCTGTAATAAACTGAATGGCTTTATCTCTATCATTTCTAGCAATCCTGTCTACGGCCTGTTTAGTTGCGTGCTGCTTATAAGACAACATATCATTTTCTTTCACGTTATGGTCAATTCCGTTGATCCAATCAATAACCCCTTGTTCGCCTCTTTGTTGCATAAGAGCATCTGCTATTCTGTCCATCTGTTCTCCTCGAGCTCGACTCTTAACGTTCTTTTCAGAATATGCAATTGCACTATCAAGATCGGTTTTAATCATTTCTTTGGTGACGCCAAGATGCATCCATTGGCGAGTGTCAGTATTTTCTACTGAATCAACGAATTGCATCGCCGAATTAGGATCAGACGCGGCCCAACCGGAAATAGCAGTCATCTCGTCTCCTCTGGTTCTTCTAGGTGATTCAGGGTCCATTGCATACTTGATCGCTTCTTCACCTGATACTCTTGCCCATGCATATATAAAATCATTGAAGTGCCTGTCATTTTCTCTTCCGCCTGGAGAATTTTCAAATGCTGCTAGCATTTCAGAAGCATTAGCTGGAGTTAATTCTAAAAGCATTTGTGAAATGGTGGCATTTCGTCTTATGGGATCAGAATCGACAAGAGCATTCTTGAGTTTACTGTTAGTAACACCATTGAGAGATAGAGTATCTGATTTGGGCTGCAAATCTTTTTGGGTTCTTTTTGTTGCACCTAACTGTCCAGGTCTGTTTCCGGTACTAGATTTAAATTTTTCATTAGAAGCTAAGCTTCGAGAAACATCAGCAGAATTGCTATTTTTTGAAGAGCTAGGGCTCTGATCTTTCTTGCCTACGAAAAAAGCGCTAGTGGCAATCGCTGCCCATAGGCAATTAATTAATATAATTTTTCTCATGGAATTGCGTTTCTATATTAATGAATTGATAATAAAAATCAATTTTACTTATAAATTAAATTGCTATTATTCAAACAATCTCACTGAGATATTTTTCTGAATCATGAATAATTTTCAACCCATAGTATCTTCAAGTTTTTGGACAGGCGAAGAATTGGCTAAAAGAGAGGATTTATTTGCGGTTCTTGAAAGTCCCCATTTATCAGAGATCAAATATCTTATATCAGGAGATCTTGAGAAAGCTTCAAATATTCGCATTATGCTCAATAATATTGCGGACTCTCTTGAGAATGGAAGTGGAGTTGTAATAATAAAAAATTTACCTGTATTAGGATTAAATGAGATAGAGGCAAAAAAAATGTTTCTAAATTTAGTATCTATGATTGGGACTCCAGTTTCTCAAAGTGCAGAGGGAGAAATGATATTTAGCGTAAGAGACTCAGGGTTTAGTGATGATGACCCAAGGTCTCGAGGGCCTAATACTAGAAAAAAACTGTCTTTTCATTCTGACCGTTGTGATGTGATTGGGTTTCTTTGTCTTCAACAAGCAATGTCGGGTGGAGAAAATCAGATAGTAAGTTCTGTGGCAATTCATAATTACATGATTGAAAATCATCCTGAATTACTAGAGTTGCTTTATGAGCCCTTTTACTACAAACGGCATAATGTCGACACAGTAAATAAACTTCCTTATTGTAGGCAGCCTATTTTTTCTGTTACCGAGGGTGAATTTGCTTGTAACTTGCTCAGAGTCTTAATTGACCGGGCTTATGCTTTGCCTGAAATTCCTGACATGTCTGATGCGCAAAAAAGTGCTCTCGATAAGGTTGAAGAGATTGCATCGATTCCAAAAATGCACTTCAGCTACCGTCAAGAACCAGGAGATATTATGTTATTGAACAATTGGGTCACCCTTCACAAACGCACAGAGTTTGAAGACTATGACAGTCCCAATGAGAAGAGGCATATTTTAAGGGCGTGGTTTTCTCCAAGTAATAATCGTCCCATAGATCCTCTTTTTAAAGATAATTATGGAGATCATAGGGCAGGGTATGTTCGAGGAGGAATGAAGGCTGTTTCAAAAAGTTAACCGCTGAAGGGCCAAAAGATTGGGATCATTGCCGTAGCGACTATCCATAAGATAAGATTAAGAGGTACTCCAACCCTCAGAAAATCAGAAAATTTGTATCCACCGGCACCGTATACATAAGTATTAGTTTGGTAACCTATTGGGGTTGCGAAACTAGCGCTGCAACCAAACATCATAGCTACAATTAATGGTCTAGCATCTATACCTAAAGTTTCTGCAATCCCCACCACTATAGGTGTTAATAACACTGCCACTGCATTATTGCTAATAAGCTCAGTAAGTATTGAACTTAGTAAATAGACGACAGCAAGTATGATTACGGGCTTTGGGCTCTCTCCAAATATACTAAGGACCCCATCCGCAATGAACTGAGCTCCACCTGTAACTTCCATGGCTTTCCCAATTCCAAGCATCCCAATTATAAGGAAGATTATATTCCAACTTACTGAATTGTAAGCATCAGAGGGATCAATGCATCGAGTGGCCAGCATGGCAATTGAAGCAATTAATGCTACGACAAAGATTGGTTGGCCAGAAACACTAGCCGCTATCACGAAGGCAAACGTTATAGCTGCTGCTATTAGCGCTTTACCTTTTCTTATGGTTGGTTCTGAAGCCTCAGATAAACTGACAAAGTCTTTTTCATTTTTGACTCTGGCAATCGCTTGAGGAGGGCCTTCAATGAGAAGTGTGTCACCTGAATGAATTCGAACGTCTTCAAAGTTTCGCCTAAATTCGCCACTTTGACGGTGAACGCCAAGGATAAGGACACCAAATCGTTGGCGAAACTTTAATTCCTTGAGTGTTCTACCGATAATAGTGCTTTGCGGTCCAATAATGCCTTCTAATAGAATTGCTGGGCGATGTTCAAGGGTCTCCAATTTGAGGTTTTGATAAGCCGTTAAGCGGAGTCCTTCGGTATCCTTTAATTCTTTAAAGTCATCACTGTGAACAGAGATTAAAATCCTATCACGTTCCTGAATTTTTAATTCATTTAGAGGCGTTTGAATAGGAACACCTCTCCTGCGAACTTCAATAACCCTGGCTTCTTTAATTTCCTTTAGTAAGGTCTCGGTAATAGTCTTTCCAATTATTGGAGAATCTGTACTGACAATGACCTGAGTAAGAAAGTCTCTCTCCTCAGAACTAGAAAGATCGACAGACATAGAGTCGTGTTTTGGCAGGAGTTTTTTACCAATCGTCAGCATGTAAATAAAGCCAACGGCAGCATAGATGACTCCAAGTTTCGTAAGTTCGAACATTGAGAATGGCGCTTGGTTTTGCTCTTGTGCAATTCCATCAATGATAAGATTAGTCGAGGATCCTGTTAGAGTGCAGGTGCCTCCTAGAATGCAGGCAAAAGACAACGGCATCAGGAGTCTGGATGACTTAAGTTCAGAGGACCTAGCCAGTGAAATTACGATAGGTAAGAATACTACCACAACAGGGGTGTTGTTTACGAATGCCGAAAGAACTGCACCTATAATCATTATCGTCACTAGTGCCCTAAGTTCAGTCTGACCAGCTAATCTCTTAAAACCTGCTCCAAGAGAACGGATGCATCCACTTCTCTCAAGTCCTGCGCTCATCACAAACATGCAGGCGATAGTGAGTGGTGCAGGATTAGAAAAGGCTCCTGTAATATCACTAGTGCTTAGGATTGGAAGGCCGAAAATCCCAGGAAGTAAGATCGCTCCTAAGGAAAACATAGCCACCATGTCAGGAGGCATCCATTCCTTAATGAAGGCAAGTCCAGCGAGTATCAGAACAATAAAGACAAGAATCATGTCCCAGTGCTGGCTAACGTTATTAACTAGTATTTCCACATTAACACTTTAATGGAAAAATGTATTTTGGCTAATAATAGGATTCTGCTAGTTTTGGATGACTCTCTAGATAATCATGCTGGATCCAGAAGAATTTGAAGAAACGATGTTAGAAATATCTCGTACCTATATGCCTTTTGGTAAGTATGGTCCTCAAAATTACCCGCCTTCGGGCGTTCCTATTTATGACTTGCCATTCGAGTATTTAGATTGGTTTCAATACAATGGCGGTTTACCCAAAGGGCCGCTTGGGGAATTGCTTGAAATTGTTTATCATATTAAGAAAGATGGATCCGATGAGGCTTTTTCTCATTTCAGAAAAATGAATGGTGGAAGGACGCGATTAAGAAAAAAAATTGATAAGCCGAGTTTCTAATTTTTTTCACCTATTTTATTTATATTGATCTTAGAGATTTATAATCACTTAATCGGTCTTTCTGTGGACTAATGATGCAGCAATGATTGGGGCAAAATTGTTAAACTAGATCATCAATTGACTGATTTTATAGCGATGATTATTCCATTTAGATAAATTTTAAACAGTCCTACCATCACTGAATTGAAGTAATGATTGCAAGGAAAAGGAAACAAATACACATAAAAAGGGTATATTCGATGTATTCAATAGCCTCAGCGGTATTTTAAGATTTTAGGAATTAATACTCAAGGCTAGCATTTACGGAGTTTTTACAAAAGAACGAAGAAATCTCTAAGAAACATTACCAGAGTCGCGTTATATTAAGCGTAACAAAAACCCAATGAGATATATTATCCCAACACTCTTTTCCTTCTTGTCCCTTAGTCTTGCATGTTTTTCGGAGGAGACATCAATACCTGACTTGCGAAAGAAGGCTGCAAAACTTCAAAAAGATGGCAATTGGAAAGATGCATATCAAGTTTATGAAACGCTCCTTTTGGAAAAAGCGAATAGTGGTCAGGGCGGAGCGGATGACCTTCAGAATGCTTGGCGCTGTCTTGCTAGAATCAGGCAAGGGAAATTAGTTGATGGATTGTTAGATAAAGTAGTCGAAAAGTATTCAGAGGATTGGAGGATTCTTGCTTCTGCGGCTCGTGTATTTAACCAAATACCTAAGTGGGGAACGATCATAGATAATGAGTTTGAAAGAGAATCTCGTTCGAGAGGAGGTAAGCAAGTAAATACACAAGAGAGAGACCGCGTACAATCATTGTCTCTCATGGAGCGGGCATTTAAAGTGTCAGCTAATGAAGATGATCAAAAAGCATTAGCAGTATTCTATTTTGAGTTCGCATCGGCAATTGGCAGGAGAGGGAATGAGGCTTGGCGTCTTCAAGATCTTACAGATCTGAAGACTTTACCTGACTATCATGATGGTGGATATTATAATGCTAGAAATGTAGGCACGCCTGTTGATGAGGAAGGGGTGCCAGTTTTTTATGGTTTGCCCGAAAGTTGGGAAGCGGCTAAAAATGATGGTGAAAGGTGGAGGTTCCTTTTAACTGAAGTTGCAGAGATAAATTTATCTAGAGCTGGTGAAGCTAAGTATCAATGGATCAACTTTATTAAAAATCAGTTCGGCGTTCAGACCATGAGGTATGGAAGTTTTGGAAGTTTTTTTGGTGGACGTAATCCAGATGAAGGGAAAGAAAATGAGAGCGGAACTTATCAACTTCACACATTAGAAGAGAAAGAATCTATAGTAAGATTAGCGACTGGAATTAAGCGGATTAAACTGCCTGACGAGCATAACCATATAATACTTTTAAAACAGCTTGCTTCTATTGAAGATAAAAAATATGCGGAAATAGCATTGAATGATTTGGCTTCGATTTTTGAGAACCGAAGACAATACTCTCAAGCGGCTAAGTATTGGCAAGAGAGCATTGAAAAACATGGTCCCGGAAACAATAAATGGAAGGTTGATCGATTAAATCAAATTCTTGATAACTGGGGTAGATTTGATGGAACGCAGACTCATCCAGCCGGGGATAATCCTCAGCTAGGTTTTGTTTTTCGGAACGGTAAGAAAGTGAAACTAGAGGCTTTCACAATAGATGTAAGGAATTTACTCGATGATGTTAAAAAGTTACTTAAAAGCAACCCTGCCAAAATGGATTATCAGGAGGCCAACATCGGTAACCTTGGGTACAGGCTAGTTAATGATAAGAAGAAAAAATATGTCGGCGAAATGATCTCCGAGTGGGAGCAGAGACTTGAGCCAAGAAAAAATCATTGGGATAAAAGAATTGATATTGTAACCCCTTTAACCAAACCAGGAGCATACCTTTTGAAAGCGACCATGGAGGATGGGAATGTGTCTAATATCGTTGTATGGGTGTCAGACACGGCAATAGTGAAAAAGCCTCTAGATGGGAAGTCCTTTTATTTTGTCGGAGACGCTCTTAATGGAGCTCCTATCGAGAAAGCTAACGTTGAATTTTTCGGTTATCGCACGGAATGGCTACCTAAACCTAAATTATTTAGGCGTTCTAATGTCATCACTAAACAGTTTGCAGAATTCACAGATGAAAATGGGCAGATTATTCTTGGTGCAGATAGGATGCCACGTGAAATGCAGTGGTTAATTACAGCCACAACTGATGATGGTCGTTTTTCATATCATGGATTTTCTGGAGTTTGGTATAACAAAATCCATGACTCTTCTTATAAAGCAACAAAGGCAATATTCATTACTGATCGACCAGTTTACAGACCTAAACAAGAAGTGCATTTTAAGGCCTGGGTCCGTCATGCCCAATACGACAAGGCTGACGATAATCAATTTGCAGGCAAGTCATTTAAGATTTTTATCAATAATCCAAAAGGAGAAAAAATTTATGAGAAGAGTCTAGAGGCTGATGAATATGGAGGGATATCCGATAAACTGATGCTGCCAGATGATGCAACGTTGGGTGTCTATTATATTAATATTGATCGAAGAGGAAAAACTCCTTTCAAAAACCCCTTCTCAATCGGAGGTAATTCATTTCGCGTTGAAGAGTATAAGAAGCCAGAGTTTGAGGTTTCTGTCGAAGCTCCGTCTGAGCCGGTAATGTTAGGTGAGAAGGTTCCTGCAAAGGTTACAGCAAAATATTTATTCGGAGCTCCTGTCCAGAATGCCACCGTCAAATATAAAGTCATGAGAAGTGAGCACGATAGTAGTTGGTTTGCCCCAATGCCATGGGACTGGTTTTACGGGTCAGGTTATTGGTGGTTCTCTTATGATTATGACTGGTATCCAGGCTGGCGCAGTTGGGGTTGTAAGCGACCAAATTATTGGTGGTGGCCTCGCAATAACATGCCTCCTGAAGTGGTCTTAGAAAATGAGGTTGAGATTGGTCCTGATGGAACGGTTGAAATAGAGATTGATACCTCTATCGCAAAGGCAATGCATGGTGACATTGACCATAAATACTCTATCACGGCTGAGGTTCGGGATGAGTCTAGAAGGACTATTGTTGGTAATGGATCAGTGCTGGTAGCGAGGAAACCATTCAAAGTTAACGTCTGGCTTGACCGAGGTCATTACCGAGTTGGTGATGCAATCCAAGTTCAAGCAAATTCTAGGACTCTGGACGGCAAGTCTGTGGCCGGAGAGGGAACTTTGAAATTGATTAAGATAGAATATAACGATGAGGGTGATCCTATTGAAAAGCCAATTTCTTCTTGGGATATAGATCCCGACCAACAAGGCCTAATTAATCATCAAATAAAAGCCTCGGCTAAAGGCCAGTACAGATTGAGCTATCTATTAAAAGATAAGGCCGGGCATAAGATTGAAGGAGGATATGTTTTTGTCGTTAGGGGTGAAGGGTTCGACGGAAAAGAATTTCGATTTAATGATATCGAAATCATTACAGATAAAAAAGAGTATAAGCCCGGTGAGTCGATTGAATTGATGATTAATACTGAGAGAGAGGACAGTACCGTTGCTCTTTTTATAAGGCCTTCGAATGGAGTTTATCTTGAGCCGAGAATTATTAAGATTAAAGGCAAGAGCACTGTTGCTGAAATCAAAGTGAATCAAAAGGATATGCCAAACTTTTTCCTCGAAGCTTTCACGATCAGTGGCGGTAAGATTTATGAGGATACCAGAGAAGTTATTGTTCCTCCGGAGAAACGTATTCTGAATGTTGAAGTTCTGCCAAGTGATACCAGATACAAGCCAGGCGCTCCGGCAAAAGTTAAGGTTAAATTGACGGATCAGGATGGAGAACCTTTTGTCGGATCCACCGTGGTCACCGTTTACGATAAAGCGTTAGAATATATTTCTGGAGGATCAAATGTTCCTGAAATTAAAGAGTTCTTCTGGAAATGGCGCCGTAACCATAACCGTAATACTGAATTTAATTTAAACCGTTGGTTCAGGAATGTTTTACTGAAAGGAAAAAAGGGGATGAATAATATTGGAGCCTTCGGGGATTCTGTAGCTGATGATCCATTTGCCTCTAATCTAAATGGAAGAGTTCAATTAAATGCGCTTGGAGCGCCGAGAGATGGGAAGGCTCGAATGATGATGAAACGGTCTTCGGCCTTACTTAGTGAGGCACCAGAGTCTGCCGCTTTCGGATCTGTTGAGGCTGATAGTGCAGTAGCATTTGATGAAAAAATAGGTGGTGGTGCTGAAGGAGCTTTAGCCCAAAGTCAGCCAGCGCCTGCGACCGCTGTCGTGCAGCCAGTAGTTCGGAGTAATTTTGCAGATCTTGCGTTTTGGGCCTCTCAACTTAATACAAACAAAGATGGTATTGCAGAAATTGAGATTGATATGCCAGAGAATTTAACCACATGGAAGATTAAGACGTGGGCTATGGGGCAGGGAACAAGAGTGGGTCATGGTGAGGCAGAAGTTATTACTAGCAAGGATTTATTAATCCGTATGCAGGCACCAAGATTCTTTGTGGAAAAAGACGAGGTTACACTAAGTGCGAACGTCCACAATTATCTAAAAAATGAAAAAGAAGTACAGGTAGAAATTGAATTAGAGGGCAAATCACTTGAAGTCACAAAGGATGATAAAGCCTCCAAAACGATTACGATTGAGGCCGGAGGAGAGAAGAGAGTTGATTGGGTAGTCAAGGCTGTACGCGAAGGAGAAGCGTCAATCACTATGAAAGCTCTGACGGATGAAGAGTCAGATGCGATGCAGATGAGTTATCCGGTCCTCGTGCACGGAATGCTTAAGACAGAATCGTTCAGTGGTGCGTTGAGCTCAAATCAAAATAAAGGAGTGATAAAGCTTAAGGTTCCTGCTGAGCGGCGACCCGAGCAGTCTCGACTCGAAGTGAGATATTCTCCCAGCTTGGCTACAGCTATGGTTGATGCTCTTCCGTACTTAGTAGATTATCCTTATGGATGTACGGAGCAGACGTTGAATCGTTTCATTCCGACTGTCATAACACAGAAGATACTCCTTAACATGGGGATAGATCTTAAGGACGTTAAGAAGAAAAGAACAAATTTGAATGCTCAAGAGATTGGTAAGGATAAGAAAAGAGCAAAGCAATGGAAGAGAGGAGATCAAAACCCTGTCTTTGATGATAAGGAAGTAGAAAAAATGGTTAAGTCAGGAGTCGAAAGGCTTACTTCGATGCAGAATTCTGATGGAGGTTGGGGATGGTTTTATGGTTCCCAGGAAAGATCATGGGCGCATACCACAGCAGTTGTAGTGCATGGTTTGCAGTTGGCGGTAGAAAATGACGTTGCTCTAGTTCCAGGGATTCTTACCAAAGGCGTTAACTGGTTAGATTCGCACCAAAAAAGCCAAGTTGAACTTATCAAGAACGCTCAGGATAAGGATAAGAATAAGAGATGGAAGCAGAAAGCAGATAATTTAGATGCTTTCGTTTTTATGGTTTTATGTGATGCAGGAAAAGTGAATGAAGAGATGAGGGATTTTCTCTACAGAGATAGGAATGATCTTTCT
>Ga0163111_10000420_pt1 | contig 25353 bp, 21 predicted proteins | sample CRUFie1St18metaG_FD_109645 | JGI IMG/M metagenome (GOLD analysis project Ga0163111, IMG submission 109645) | Marine microbial communities from the Costa Rica Dome - CRUD Field 142mm St18 metaG | ecosystem: Environmental > Aquatic > Marine > Oceanic > Photic zone | place: Costa Rica: the Eastern... | reverse complement strand
TCGCTAATAGGATGGTCCAACTCGCGCCTTTAAACATACATCCTCACTTATCCACCTTTGCTTGATACTCAGAGTGGTAATTGGCCTCCACTCGTTGTGAAACCTCAATTCCCATTCTCGCCATATTGCAGAAAGAATCGATACCTTCGTTAGGGAACCCGCGACGTGTCCGGTGAATATTAAATTGGTCCGATAAAGGTTGCCCGAACTGATCCTCTATCCCCTGCCGGCCTAGGGTATAGCCTAAAAGACCACCCCAAGTCGCTGCAGGGTTATCGGCATCCCAGCCGGCCAGGACCGCTATTTTCAGCGTCTCTTTTAGATCACCCTCACCATAAAAGAGCGACACCAAACTGGCAGCGAAATTGATCCCCGAGGCAAAACAGCCATTGCAATACAAGCCTCGCGAGGTGACGTCGTAACCATCTCGCTGTTCAACTTGGTAGCGCTGGTAGATGGCGTCGCGCGTTGCTTCCCACGGGAGCCCAGCTGCGTACTGGTGCTTCACGAAATCGAACATAGCCGCTGGCACAGAGCCATCCGGCAGATGTTGCCGCGCAGCGTTGGCAATGTGATTAAGACGTTCAGGAGGGAGTTGACCGCGGGGCTCCATCGCAGCGAGGGCATGCATGAGGACGTAGAATTCAGATACGAGAACAGCGTCCCCATGCCCCGCTGTGCGAATAGGATAATAAGCGATATCAAGCGCTACATCGGGCGCACCCGGTGCCAGTAAACCGAATATCTCGGTCGTCAGCTGAGCATCAATCATGTCGCCGTGTGGATTGTTGTCTGGATGGGCTGTTTCCGGCGGTGAGTACCCCTCTAACATGAGCGTGTGCGCGCTCTGGTTAGACACCCAGAGGAAGTTCTGGTAACCCGCTTGGTCCTCACCGTACGGCGTGGGTTGCGACTCGTCGTAAATATGTCGGACCCAAGCTTTACGTATCTTTGGTGGTGTTAATTTCGCGACCTGCTGGTCATACAGAGTCCACAAATAGAGGTACTCGATATCTGTATCGTCATCGGCCCCCCAAATCTCACTGGGACCACGAAGCACAAAGTCGATATTGCTAGAAATTTCGCTAGGGGTTTCACTCCAAATGGCCGGCTGATCGGGCATACCCCAGTCTTTTCGCGTGTAAAAACGGCCATGCTCACCGTCACCCCCAATCTTGTCCATCTCTGTAACGAGGCCCGTCCAGTTACCTATCAACTGACCCAGCCAAAAGCCCTGCCACTGATCTGACCTGGCATCACTTATTGGAGTTTCGTCAGCACCACAGTCCGGGTCTCCAACAGCGGGCTGAGCCATTGAGGAGATAACAATAAGAAGGGTGGAAATAATCGGTAACGATGCCTGCGAGGTCACTCTCATCCTTGCGGTTTTTTCTCCATCATTTTGCTGCTTCTATGGGCTATGTGTGAGGCAACACTGCCGATCCCCATGCGCCCTATTTGTAAGTGCGTGGCATAACGTATGCCAGCAGTGTAACTCCAACCCAGCCAAGGTACTCTAAACACACAATCGAGAAATAAACCAACAACGCAACTAAAACGTTTGAGATACACGTGAGCCAGAACGTCCGCGACTTTTACCATCTGCACAACGACGCCACATCCGTGGTTATCGACTGTCGCCACAACCAACCTGTGCTCGGCTACTTTGGTAATCGTCTCGTGACAGTCAATGCATCGATGCTCGGCCAGCTCGATCGGCATGAGGCGCCGGCGTCTTTACCGATCGAGCCCACAATCAGTCTGACCCCGACCATAGGCGAGGGCTTTCTAGGTCACCTGGGGCTCGAAGTACATCGAAGTGCAACACAGTGGACTCTTGCGCCCCAGATGGTTCAGACCACGGCATCTCAGTTCAGTCTAGAGCTCATCGCCCGATGCGCAGTCTCAGATGTGGAAGTGACGCATCAACTAAAGCTGGACCCCGCTCACTCGGTTCTGTGTCTGTCGGTAAGCGTGCGCAATCTCAGCGATCAGGCGGCACTGTTTATCGATAACTGCGCGGCGACACTACCGCTGCCCGATCATCTAACCGAGTTAGAGGAAGTCACTGGCAGGTGGGCGTATGAGTTACAGACGCAGCGCCACACCATCACCCGCTCAGCTTACGTAAGAGAAAACTGGACGGGGCGTTCATCGCATCACATGAATCCAACCGTCACACTTTTCGAGAAAAGGGCGAGCGCAAACCATGGTGGTGCGCTCGGCGCCCATCTAGGTTGGAGTGGCAATCATCAGATTCGGATCGAGTCACTGGCGGACGGACGGCGAATGCTTCAGGCCGGGGAGCTGTTACGACCCGGGGAGGTGGAGCTTGGGCCTGGCGAAGAGTATCAGAGTCCTAATCTCTACCTCTGTCATAGCAGTCAGGGACAAAACGGGCTGGTAGGCCAATGGCATCAGATGATCCGACGAGAATTTATTACCAAGCAACACCCCACGAGCACGAGACGTCCCGTGCAGTTGAATACCTGGGAAGCGCTCTACTTTGGTGTCGATGAGTCCTCGGTTCTGGCACTGGTGGATCAGGCGGCAACGCTGGGTATTGAGCGTTTCGTGCTCGATGACGGCTGGTTCCTCGGGCGCATCGATGATCGTCGTGCGCTGGGAGACTGGGTAGTGGATCCGAAAAAATTTCCAAACGGACTGATACCTATCATTGAGGCTTGCCACGAAAAGGGTATGGAGTTTGGTCTCTGGATCGAACCTGAAATGGTTAGTCAAAAAAGCAAGCTCTACGAGACCCAGCCCAACTGGGTGCTGCGCCATGAAGGAGTGCCGCTCAATGAAGCCCGACAGCAGCTGGTTCTCGACCTCTCTCAGCCCGCCGTTGTGTCGCATCTTTTCGATGCGATTGGCTCGCTCCTATCAACGCATCCCATCACCTATATCAAATGGGATATGAACCGAGACATACATCAGGCCGGAAATTCCGAGGGCCGTCACGCGCCGCACACACAAACGCGTGCACTCTACCGACTTCTAAATCAGGTCAAAGAAGCCTTTCCGGAAGTCTGTATCGAGTCTTGCGCATCGGGCGGTGGCCGCGCCGATCTTGGCATACTCGAGTACACCTCACGGGTGTGGCCCTCCGATACCAACGATGCCCTCGACCGACTTCGGGTCCAGCGAGGCTTCCAAAACCTCTTTCCACCTGAACTCATGGGCTCGCACGTTGGACCCAGCCCCTGTCATATAACAGGCCGCCAACACAGTATGGCGTTCAGAGCGGGCGTCGCGTTTTGGGGCCACATGGGTGTGGAAGCTGACGTCCGGCAATTATCCAAAGCCGATCATCAGGTGTTGTCCGAGGCGATTACACTTCACAAACATCACCGCAAGCTCATTCACGGAGGAGGCTATCAGGTTGTAGACCGGCCAGCAGGTGAACAAGCGTGGATGGTTCTCGCACCTGATTATTCAGAGGCACTGGCTGCGCTTGCGACTTTAGAAACGCCATCAACGCCATTCCCTACCCGATACCGATTTATCGGACTGGATCCCAACAGCCACTACGCATTGACACTGGTTTGGCCAGGAGATCTGCATCCCTTGCTAACAAAGCATAAAGACGCACTGGGCGGCACTCATTGGAGCGGCGACTGGCTCATGTCTGTGGGCTTATCACTCCCCATTCTTCAGCCGGAGTCATTGCTGATTTACCATCTCAAGGCGGTCTAATTAGGTCTTAAAGCACGAGGAATATCGGCTAGCTAAGGCGAATGGCGGGGTCGAATGCGGGCCGGGTTCGGAAAACAAGTCGACTCACCGTGAGTGCTGAGAGCACACAGAAGATGACCGTGAAAAACATCATGTGGATGTAGTGGAGCGGCGCCCAAATGAACGAGAAGAACCCGTAGAGTAAAACCCCAAGTACCGCCGCAATGATGGCGGCAACCGCCGCAACATCTCTAAACAGTAGGCCCACAATAAAGGCCGACAGTATAGGCATGCTCAGAAGCCCATAAAGCTCCTGCACCAGGTTAATAATGCTGTCCGCCGCGGCGTAGACAGGAACCATTGCCAGCCCAATAACGACAAATACGAGTGTTATAACCAGATTCAGGCGTTTGAGATCAGCCGATGCATTTATGAAGGGCTCGTGGATATCGCAAACCCACAGTGTGGTCGATGAATTCAAGACACTGTTCACGCTTGTCAGTACAGCAGCTGCAATGGCAGCCGCGAAGGCACCCGAGAGCCACAGCGGCAACACCTCACCGACAATCGTCCCGAATGCAGCATCACCAATATCACCATACAGCTTGTAGGAAACGAGCCCCGGTACGACCACGAGCGGTGGAATGATAACGAGACGAATGGCGGCGGCGGCGAGCACACCCTTTTGGCCCTCTTCCGCGGTAGGTGAGGCCATTGCTCGCTGTGTGATGGTCTGATTGGTTCCCCAGTAAAAAATCTGGATAAAGACCATGCCTGTCAGCAAGGTATGCCAAGGAATCGGGGAATTGTTATCGCCGATTAAGGTCAGTCGCTCAGCAGGGATACCTGAAAAATCAAAGTCGATAGCCGATAGGGACAGCAGCACAACGACGACGCCTAGTGATAAAAGCAAGACCCCGCTGTAGGCATCAGACACAGCCACGGCGCGCAGCCCGCCGAGCACAGCATATGTAGACCCAACCAGGGCAAAGGCAACGGCAATCCACAGCAGCGGGATATCGACGTTAAACATGGTTTGAATGAACAAGGAGCCGCCGTAGAGCATCGCGGGGATAAAAATGAAGAGATTCCCAAGCAAGAATAACAGGCCAATCAATGCCCTAATTCGGCGATCGTCATAACGCTTTTCAAGAAGCTCAGTGGTGGTCGTACAGTCGTAACGGTAGTAAACAGGTAGGATAACTTTGGCCAAAATGACGAGCCCTACCACGGCTGCCAATTCCCACCACGCGAGAAGCACCATTTGATTACCATTCATGCCCACCAGCTGATCCGTACTCAGATTGGTCAATGTGATTGAGCCCGCAACGACAACCCAGCTGAGACCTTTGCCCGCAAGAAACACCTCTTCTCGTGCGGTGACCAACCCCCCTTGCGCGGCAAGATCTGCGCTTACTTTGCGGTAGGTCAACCAGCCAATGGTGGCAATGATAAGTGCGAAAACGGATAGCTGGAGTGTTTCGACGGGCATGATAATGATCGCTGAGACAGGAAGAAAAACGTCGTGCTCGACGAGAGTAACACTCCAAAACGCTAGCGCCTATTGAAGGCGTGTCGGTGAGTACTTATCCTCAAGGCACTCTACAAAAGGACGCCCCGTGAGCGCGACTGAGTTAATCAATGTGGCTCTGACCTGTGTCCTTTTCATGGGCATTGTCGGCTGGATCTCGTATCAAAAATCCCGGACCTCGACATCAGACTCCGAGGGCTACTTTCTTGCCGGGCGAGGCTTAAGTGCGCCCTTTATTGCAGGCTCTCTGCTACTGACCAACCTGTCTGCTGAGCAACTTATCGGTCTCAATGGCTCGGCCTATGGGCACAATATGAGCTCAATGGCATGGGAAGTGACAGCTGCTGTTGCGACCGTGGCCATGGCGTTTTTCTTCTTGCCACGTTATTTGCGTGGCGGCTTTACAACGCTGCCTCAGTTCCTAGCAGACCGATTCGATGATGATGTCAGACGACTCAGCGTCATCCTATTCTTGTTGGGCTACGGGTTGGTAACTATTCCCAGTGTGCTGTACTCGGGCTCCGTCGCTGTTTTAAAGCTATTTGATGTGCCCCAGCTGGTGGGCTTGAGCTATAGCGCCTCGCTGGTGATCACCGTATTTCTCATTGGTGCCGTTGGCGCGCTATATGCTATTTTGGGCGGGCTCAAAGCCGTTGCCGTCTCAGATACATTGAACGGTATAGGTCTCCTTATCGTTGGCGTCACGGTGCCGATTCTAGGACTCAAACTACTGGGTGGCGACTTGGTCTCGGGCATCGACATCGTGATGAGTCAACACCCCGAAAAGCTTGATGCCATTGGTGGTCCAAGTGATCCCACACCCTTTGGCACGCTGTTCACGGGCATGATCTTCGCGAATCTTTTTTACTGGTGCTCAAACCAATATGTCATCCAGCGTACGCTCGCCGCGAGTAGCTTTTCGGAGGGCCAAAAAGGCGTCTTGCTGTCCGGCTATTTCAAAGTACTGGTTCCCTTTTTCATGATGATCCCCGGGGTCATTGCCTTTCACCTCTACGGTCCGGGACTGGGCTCGATTGACCTCGCCTATCCGCAGTTAGTGAAAGACACCTTACCCATATGGGCGCTTGGGTTCTTCCTCGCAGTATTGCTAGGCGCAGTATTCAGCTCCTTCAACTCGCTGATCAATAGCGCTGCAACCATGCTGACGCTTGACGTCATTCAGCCACTGTCAAAAAAGCCGCTGGCTGACACCACACTGGTACGCATTGCGAAAGTTGCGAGCGTGGCGATCGCCGTCCTATCGCTAGGTATTGCGCCACTACTCCAATTTGCAGCCGAGGGGCTCTGGCAGATCATTCGAATTTTTACCGGCTTCTATAACATCCCCATCATCGCCGTCGTGCTCGTGGGTATGCTCACCACCCATGTGCCGGCATTGGGGGTAAAGCTCGCGATTGCGTTTCATATCGTCGCCTACGGGCTGCTCCAGTTCGTGTTTAAAGAGTCGATTGACCTGCATTTTCTGCACCTCTACGCGATTCTCTTCGCCCTCGAGATTGGCTTATTACTTTTGGTAGGGTGGTGGCGACCCAAATCAGACAGTCGCAATAAGCCAGCGCCCGAGAACACTGAAGCGCTTCATCCACCGCCAGTAGATATGACACCCTGGCGTTTTGCACGAGCGTGCAGCTTCTCACTCTTGTCATGTGTCGTGTTCCTTTATCTATTGTTTTCGCCCATTGGAATCGCGGGCACCGCGAGCGAGGTTGGTGTGTCTACGTTCATTGCGTTGGTAGCTCTTCTGCTCGGGTTGAATAGCGTCGCATGGTGGCGGTCATTCAACACAGCACGTAAATTGAGGTCATCGCATCCGTGAAGGAACAGCTCGACACTATCATCTCTGACTTAAAAGCAATTATGGGGCGGGATGCTCCTGAGTCAGCTAACGCGAGCGAGACGGTAGTCGGCTCGCCTAGCTACGCCATCATTGGGACGGGAATGATGGGCCGAGAGCACATTCGGGCCATCTTGCAGCTGAAGCAAGCGCGTATCGTCGGCATTTTCGATGAAGACGCCGGAAGCGTAAAACGGGCACTCCGTGAGTTCACTCAATCGGGGCATGAAGCGCCGGCCGTATATACCGATCTCGATGACCTAACCGACGATAAGCGTGTTGACGCCATTTTAATTTGCACACCCAACTTCACACATCGGCAAGTTTTCGACGCCATAAAGCACACGGGTAGGCCAGTCTTTCTAGAAAAACCAATGGCAACAACGCTAGAGGATGCCATCTACCTAGCGGAGGCATCGCTCAGTTACCCCTCCTCAATTCTTCTTGGCATGCAGTACCGCTACAAATCGCAGTATCAGCTGGCACTAGACGCAATAAACAATGGCGATCTCGGTTCCGTGAAGATGATCAGCCTGTGTGAATATCGCCCGGCATTTCTTCCCAAAGTGAAGGAGTGGAACAAATTCGCCGTTTATTCGGGCGGCACCTTGGTTGAAAAGTGCTGCCATTACTTCGATCTCATGAATCGCATTGCGGCCTCGCTGCCGGCACGTGTATTTGCGTCGGGTGGCAGGGCCTTGAACTTTAAGGATTTCAGTTACAACGGCCAGTCATCGGACATCGACGACCATGCACTCGTCATCGTCGAGTATGAAAATGGGGTAAGAGGGCAATTTACTCTCAACATGTTTAGCGAGGAGCTTTATGAAGGCCTCACTGTCAGTGGGAACCGCGGAACCCTTCGGGCCGAAGAGCGGGCGAGCTTTAAGCCTGGACGAAGGTCCTCCTCCAAGATCACGGTCGAGGTGCCAGGGCATGCCGCCTACGACGGTTTCGACTGTACCTTCCCAGAGGCTATTGAGTCAGGCGGGCATTACGGCTCTACATTGTTCGAGCACGTACGCTTCGCAAAAAGGGTTCAAGGCCAACAAAGCGATGGCGCCTCTTGTGCCGAGGGGCTTTGGGCTATCATTACGGCATGGATAGCGCAGGAGTCTATAAGAACCAATACGGTGGTTGATGTCCGAGAGGCGCTTGCCCGTCTTGGTTTAGATCCCTTTAGTGAGGGTCTCACTCCAGATATTAATCAGCGCCAGACATCAGACGAGACGAACCCCTAATGAACGTGCCGCATGTACCCATCCTCAGCCCAGAGCAACTGCCGATTTCGCTGGGTACGCCCTTGGATGGCCGCTCAAAAACGGTAGTCAGTGACCTTGTGAATCCCTATGGTTTTGTGATCTTCAGAGGTTACGGCGTTAGCTCTGATCATGAGTTCCACGACTTCATCGAGTGTTTTGGTCTCCCCAACTTCACTTATGCAGAGTCGTTCTCCAACGCCGTCAGGCGCAATCGCACACCGCGCGTATTTACTGCGAATGAAGCGCCGCCTGAGATCGAAATTTTTCTGCATCACGAAATGGCACAAACGCTCATCTTCCCCGGTCAGCTGTTTTTCTTTTGTGAACAGGCCCCTACTGAGGGAGGAGCAACGCCCATTGGTCGATCGGATCTCGCGCTTGCCGCACTCGAGAGCGCGCGACCGGACTTTGTTGCGAAACTGAGGAACCTCGGCGTGCGGTATCGCAATGCCATGCCCGACTCTGCTGACCTGGCATCAGGTCAGGGTCGAAGCTGGAGAGACACGCTCAATGTGGCGGATCGTAAACAGGCAGAGCAGCGCCTCACAGAGCTGGGGTACAACCTCCGATGGTTGGATGACGGCGGTATATCGGTCCAAACACCCCCACTGCTAGCCGTCGATGAGTTTGGCCGGGGTAAGGACGTATTTTTCAACCAAATTGTGGCTGCCGCAGCCGGCTGGACCAATTACGATAGTGATGAAGAGCCGCGGCTGTGTTATGGCGATTACAGTCGTATTAATCAGGATGATTTAGACGCAGCAATAGCAGCGTGCTACGAGCACACCGTAGACCTAGAATGGCAGACCGGCGACATTGCCCTCTTAGACAACCTTAAAGTCATGCATGGCAGGCGACCCTTCTCGGGTATCCGCTCAATACTGGCGTCACTTTGCACGCCAATATCGCGTCCAAGCCTTGTCTCATAACGTCAGCGACAAAGACCGCTGAAAACGTTCTATTACTTCCAGCGCAACTAAAACCCGCTTTACTCACGCGGCATTGCCAAAACCGGCACTACGAAAAAAGTCACGAAAGTTTGAACGCTGCCATCGCCTCGTAATGCACCATCATATCTGCAGCCAGAGCACGATCTGTCTCATCGAGCTGCGGCACTGACGAGGGCGGTGATGAAAACTGCGTTGATAAATCCACCTCCTCGTACCAATGCGATGCCCAGACACCGTCGGTAGGCCTGCTCCCGACCTTCCACTGAGTCATCGAACCCTCGCACCAAGGCACATCAAGCGACGCGCAGAGCTGCCGAAGCATGTGCGCTGGATTGTACAAAATGTCCAAGCTTTCAACGACTGGCGGACGCTCCCCAGTGATCGCGGTGATCTCATCAAACAATTCGCGCTGCCGAATAATGCCAATATCCTCCGCCGACACAGAAGGCATCTTCTGCCGATAAGAGGCGATGACTCGCTCTGGCGAGCGAATCAAAAACACGTGCTTCAAATCACGGGTCCACGACATATCCGCACCCCGTGGCATGTGATGGGTCATATGTTTCTCATATTGGATAGGAGCGGATGACTGGGCAGACAATGCATCCACGACCCCTGCTCGCGTCCCTGGCTGACTCGCGATGATGCCGTCCCGCATGGGGTGATCGGCGCCTGACTCGAGCAAATAGCAGGCATAGAAAGGCTCATCAACTACAGCACAATCAGGGCGCGAATCCCATGAACGCATCATGGCCGTAGAAATATTTCGAGGGCCCGACCAACCGGCGATACGAAGCGTCATATCAGCGACTACAGTTCTCCGATAACGCACTCTCGCTGACAACCAACGCCTGGTATAGCGTCTGGAGCCGATCAACCATAGGACCGCGCTGCGTGTGTGTCACTGTACGGCCATCCACTTCAAAGACGGGCGTTAAACCCGCAAAGGTACCTGTGACGAACGCCTCGTCAGCACCATAGACCTGCATCAGCGAGAAATTCTTTTCGTAAACGGGGATACCGTTCGCTTTACAGACATTGATGACATTGCGGCGAGTAATACCATCGAGACAATAATCTCCGGATGACGTCCAGACCTCTCCATCACGCACGATAAAAAAGTGCGTGGAGTTGCAGGTAGCGACGTGTCCGTGCGGATCAAGCATCAGCGCCTCGTCATAACCCGCTTTAGCCGCCTGAATACAACCGAAAATACAGTTCAGCTTTGAGTGGCTATTAAGTCTAGGGTCCTGAACGTCGGCATAACCACGCCGGGTATAAACAGTGTATAGCCGCAGACCGCGATCATTGAGACTCGGATCGGGTGCTTTGTATTCGGGAATGATGACAATGGTGGGACCTCCAATGGTTACTGCTGGGTCCTGGTAGGGCGTCGACTTAATACCGCGGGTAACCATGAGCCGAATGTGCACATGATCTGTCATTTGGTTGGCCTCAAGTGTTTGGAACAACCGATCGGTTAGCCCCTGTTGCGACAACCCCATATCGAGATCGAGCGCCTTGGCTCCCTCCCAGAGACGCTTAAGGTGCCGGCCCAAAAAGGGAATGGCGCCGTCGTGCACCCGCAGCCCTTCCCAGATACCGTCGCCCAAAATGAAACCGCTGTCGAACACGGAAACCGTCGCTTGTTCACGAGGAATCAATGCTCCGTTGATATTGATGAGTATCGATTCATTGCGGTCATCGGGGGCATAGGTATGGGTACTGTTTGCCATTTTGCATTACTCCTGCGGTAGGACGTTAAGTCTGCTGATTGGCTCACTCGGGCGCAACCATCTGACGGGTCGCTGCCATTGTTGAGGATTAGCCAAGTCACTGCGAGCTCGTCGAGCCAATAAGCAGAAAAATGATGGGCAACCGGTTTCCAAAGCAAGATTTCATGCGGTTTTATGGTTCATCGCACTGAAAGTCCCAGTCGTCGAATTTAACTCCCTCCGAAATGGCCCGCTGTGAGATAACAAACTCGGATTTCTCCCTATTTTAATTTTAAGACCGAAATCAGTAACAGGATTGAACTATGAATTCGACAGCACGGATCATTTCCCGAGTACTGGTAGCTAGCCTACTAGTCTTTATCGCTGCATGTTCCGACAGCGGCGACGGTGTTCTCTACAGTGACGATCTGCCAAGTGCTCCTGAAGCGAGCCCACCAGCGCTAGAACCATCACCCGGCAATATCGTCGAGGTGGCCACGGCCGCAGGAAGCTTCCCTACTCTGCTAGCAGCCGTTGAGGCTGCTGGATTGGTAGATGCACTGTCAGACGACGGCGCTTCACTGACTGTATTTGCACCGACCGAGGAGGCGTTCGCGGCGTTGCCTGCCGGCGCGCTCGATGCGCTGTTGGCAGACCCAGAAGCGCTAGCTAACGTCCTGACGTACCACGTGCTTAATAGCGAAGTGGGGGTCGGTGCGGCGCTTGATCTCGCGCCCACCACCGTAGCCACACTGCAAGGTGGCGATGTTGCGCTGACCAAGCGGGCTGATGACTATCTTTACGTCAATCTCTCGCAGGTCGTTGATTACGATATCGAGGCATCAAATGGTGTCATCCACGTTATCGACTCTGTGCTACTACCACCCGATCTCACGCCTTCTACAATGACGATTGCTGAAATCGCTCAAGCAGACGGTAATTTCGACACCTTGGTTGCGGCACTTACAGCGGCCAACCTTGTTGAGACTGTTAATAATCCTGATGCAGCGCTGACTGTCTTTGCGCCCACTGACGCAGCCTTTGAGGCGCTCGGTGAAGCGTCGCTAAACTATCTTCTTAACAACCCCGAAATCCTCGAGAGCGCATTGCTCTACCACGTTTTCGTAGGCGCGGAACTGACGTCAATCGATGCCATTGCTGCTACAGGCACATCGCTCGAAATGGCGAATGGCGACGAGGCGATGGTTTCTCTTGGCGAATCAGGTTTGATGATTGAAGGCGCCAACATTGTTACTACGGACATTGTTGCTTCAAACGGCGTCATCCACGTGATTGATGTCGTGCTTGAGGCTCCCAGTGCAATCGGTTCACCTCTCGCAGTAACACTTGCAACCAACGGTTCATTCTCAACCCTATCGGGATTAATCGAAGATGCTGGCCTGACTGATGAGCTAATGGATCCAAACGCCAATATGACTATTTTTGCGCCAACTGACGACGCATTTGCTCAGATGAAGGCCGCTGGCATGTTCACCAAGGTTCTTAGCAAAGAAACTGGCGACCATCTTGCTGACTTCACAACGGGCTCTTTCGGTGATGCGATTGTGGACCCAGAAACTGAGACCTACACCTTCCCAACAGGTGCTCAAGACTGGGCAGGGTTTGCTAACAATGCGGATATTTATCCGCTGACATTTGCAGAAGGCGGTTCAATTACCTTTACTGCCTCAGCCGCTACCCCCACCAACATCAGATTCCGTTTCGAGTACTTGCCTTATCCTGATGTAGATCCGGCATACGATACTGAGCAAGTACTTATCGACAGTACAGAGCCAGCGGAATACACCATCGAAATCCCAACTCAGGGTGAAAATACGTTCTCATCATTCCTTCTTTACATTGTTGAGCGAGATCAACCTGTAGTGGTGAGTAACGTTGTTGTTAGCACTGACACCGCCCCACCGCCAGAACCTGACACAGAGCTGGTAGACCTGCTGCTCTATCACGTTTATGGCGACACTGTTTACTCCGACGCGGCTATCGCATTGGACGGCAACTCTATTGAGATGCTAAACGGGGAGCTGGTGAATGTAGCCGTCCAAGAGGATAACCTCTTCGTTAACGACGCTCGTGTTGTAACGGCCGACATCGTGTCAGGTAATGGAGTGATCCATGCCATCAACAAAGTTTTGTCGGGTGGTCAAACCGCGGTTGTCGCAGACTTTACAACCGGTGCCTTTGGTGGCGCTGTGGCTGATGCGGAATCCGAGACCTACACCTTCCCGGCAGGTGCCGAGGGATGGGCAGGTTTCGCTAACAATGCGGATATCTACCCAATCTCATTCACCGAGGGTGGCTCTATAACGTTCACTGCATCTGCAGAGACACCAACTAACGTCCGATTCCGCTTTGAATACTTGCCCTACCCTGATGTGGATCCAGCATATGATACAGCAACCGTCCTCATCGATAGTGCTGAGGCTTCGGAATATACCATTGAGATCCCCTCTCAAGGCAGTAACACATTCTCATCATTCTTGATGTATATCGTTGAACGTGACCAAGCGGTTGCGATAAGTGACGTCATCGTTATGAGTGGAGTGGCGCCGGCAGAACCCGAGCCACCGGTAAGGGAGGTAACGGCGGATTTCACAACGGGTGCCTTTGGTAACGCTGTGGTTGATGCTAATACAGAAACCTATACCTTTCCGTCAGGCGCCGAGGGTTGGGCTGGTTTCGCGAACAACGCAGATATTTATCCGCTGACTTTCGAAGAAGGAGGCTCTATCACCTTCACCGCGTCGGCGGAAACTGCGACCAACTTGCGCTTCCGCTTTGAATATCGTCCCTACCCAGACGTGGATCCGGCGTACGATACCGCGACTGTGTTGATCAACAGTAGCGAGCCAACGCAGTACAGTATTGATATCCCATCACAAGGTGCGAACACGTTTTCGTCCTTCCTGATGTACATTGTCGAGCGGGATAGCCCTGTCATAGTTACAGATGTCGTGGTGTCTAATCAGCCAGCTCAAGAAGCCCCTACGGACGATGTAACGGCGGATTTCACCACTGGTGCATTTGGCAACGCGGTAGTTGATGCTGAGACAGAAACTTACACTTTCCCATCTGGCGCAGAGGGATGGGCCGGATTCGCGAACAACGCAGATATCTACCCCTTGAGTTTCGCTGAGGGTGGTTACATTACATTTACTGCGTCTGCTGCGGCTGCCACAAATGTTCGTTTCCGCTTCGAGTTCCAGCCCTACCCCAACGTGGATCCTGCATACGACACGGCCAACGTCCTGATTAATAGCACCGAGGCCATGGAGTACACCGTCGAGCTGCCCTCTCAAGGCGAGAATACCTTCTCCTCGTTCTTACTCTATCTTGTGGAGCGTGATAGCCCCGTCACCATTACCAATGTGGTGGTTTCAAGCTACATCCCTGCTGAGTAATCAGATATAGCGACACCTAAAGGCGGCCATCGGCCGCCTTTTTTGTTTTTGGATCTAACGAGAGTGTTAGAAAAGTTCTCATTGCAATGGCTTGTGGTTAAAGACTGCTTCTTGTTTTGACTATATCATCCGAGTTGGCTGGCAATGAGAAACTTACGCCATCTTGTCCGACCGTGTAATCGGGAAAAATATCCTCGGCCCCATCCAAAAACAGAAGCTCCTGCCCTGGAAACGCCAACGGCGGCACGATGTGGTAGTAGAGCAAATGTCCGACCCCTGCATCTCTCGCTGTCTCCGCGGCTTCCTTGGGGCTTGCATGATAATCCAGAATATCAAACGTAATTTTTTCCATCACTGCATTGCCATTTTTGGCTGCGGCAGCGTTCATCATCATAACCAGATTGGGTGCGAGCGCTTCATGCACTAATAGATCGACACCCTTCGCGTGCTGCTCGATCACTGCGGACTTATCGGTATCGCCCGTTATTAATGCGGTCCGACCCTTATAGGAGAATAAATAGCCAACCGCAGGATCTACCGGCATGTGGTCAACGCCCAAAGCATCCACTGTCAGACCACCTCCTTCAAAAACACGGATCAAATTCCCATCTGTAGGAAGCTGGAAGGGATAAGCGGTCATGCCGGCTGAGCGGTAAGGTGCTACCAAATCGCCGTGATGCTCGTGGCGGTATACGAAGTCATGGGAATACGCCGTGTTGAAACCATCCACGACAGTCTCCACACCCGTGGGGCCATGCACCGGGAGTGGCGATGGGTTCGATCCCGCGGCCCATCTAAGCGTCGCCATCTCGCCCAGCGTGTCGATGTGATCGGAGTGAAAGTGGGTAATGAATACAGCAGCAACATCGCCGACTTGATATCCCATTCGAGCCAAATTTCGAACGCCGTCAGTTCCCGAATCCACAACATATAGTTGATCACCCGCGACCACGGCAACGCAAGGGCCGGAGGCGTTTGGTGCCGGCATCGGCCCGCCAGCGCCACAGAGCGCAACATGAAGTCCGTCGTCGAGTGACGTGAGGATATTTTCATTTATTCTGGTGTCGAGACCACGAGCCATCACTACCGCAAGAATAGTGGCTCGCTGGGAATAGGCAGCGACAGCAGCCACGATTACCGCGAACAACACTATTTTTTTCATCATGCATCTCCCTGCAGGTGGCATATCATGAGCAGATTTGCGGATTACATACCCAAATCAAACCCATCCCCATACCGCTCAAGTGCGACGACTAAAACTCGACTCCAAGGTCGTCCACTCACATAAATATCTGTTGTTAGTATATATGTCATAAATTAACGCCGAAAATATCATTTATCGAGCCGGTGCCGTTATTTTGAATCTCGGGGAATAAGGCAGTCTAAAGTCCTCAAGCAAACTCAGAATCAGGCTTTACTCGCCTTGCAAGCGTTATAAAAGTGACATGAACACGCCGAAGCCGTGGTGCTTGCGTTACTATGACAGACAAGCAATGAAGTTATTACAGGCATACGATGGAAAATCTTGAGACGTTTAGACAGTACACACGCGACTGGCTCGAAGCCAACTGTCCGGAAGATATGCGTCAACCCATGCGATCAGACGAGGATCAGTGTTGGGGTGGCCGCAACTGGGTTTTTAAAAGTGAAGGCCAAAAGCTATGGCTCGAGCGCATGGCCGAAAAGGGTTGGACCGCGCCTCGCTGGCCAACCGAATATGGCGGCGGCGGTCTCTCCGGCTCCGAAGCTAAAATCCTAGGAGAAGAAATGGCGCGCATTGGCGCTCGGCGTCCGCTGAGCAGCTTTGGCTTGGATATGCTGGGCCCAGCCTTATTGCTCTACGCAACAGAAGAACAAAAGCACCAGTACATTCCGGACATCGTCAGCGGAAAGATTCGTTGGTGCCAGGGTTACAGCGAGCCAAATGCCGGATCGGATCTTGCGAGCCTGCGCACAAAAGCCGAGGATATGGGCGACCACTATCAGATCAATGGATCAAAAGTGTGGACCTCTTATGCAGATAAGGCCGACTGGATTTTCTGTTTGGTACGAACTGATTTCGACTGTCCGAAGCATGAAGGCATTAGCTTCCTGTTGTTTGATATGGCATCGGAAGGCGTAAGTACCAAGCCGATAAAGCTAATAAGTGGCACCTCACCCTTCTGCGAAACCTTCTTTGATAACGTCCAGGTGCCCAAGTCACAGCTTGTGGGCACACTTAATAAGGGCTGGGAAATTGCAAAGTACCTGCTGACCCACGAGCGCACCATGATAGGCGGCTTTGGCCTAGCCGGCGGTGGCATGAAAGGTATGGGACAAATTGCTGCAGCGAAGCGTGGTAAAAAGGATGGCCGTCTGCGCGACGCGTCGCTTCGCGCAGAAGCCAGCTCCTTTGAAATAGATGAGATGGCATTTGGTCTCACCATCGAGCGCATCACCGACGAAACCAAGGCAGGCCAGGGAACGGGCGCATCATCCTCGATTCTTAAGATGTACGGCACCGAGCTCAATAAGCTCCGCCAGGAACTGCTCATGGCCATTAGCGCAACCGACGCACTGAACTTTGATAGCGATAGTAAAGGTGCGCTGGTAAGAAGTTGGCTGCGAAGTAAGGCCAACTCTATTGAAGGCGGCACCAGCGAAGTGCAGCTGAATATTATTGCCAAGCGCATTCTTGGCTTACCGGCGTAAGGGGAAACGACGTGGTAATGATTTTGAATGAAGAGCAACAGCTCCTCAAAGACTCGGCAAAAGCATTCCTCTCAGAGAGTGCGCCGATTTCCGCGCTGCGCGCCATGCGAGACGCGGGCGAGGACCACATGCCTGAGCTCTGGACAAAAATGAGTGAAATGGGCTGGCCCGGCATTGTAATTCCGGATGCCTATTCTGGTCTCGAGTTCGGCTACGTCGGTGCAGGTGTAGTGCTTGAAGAAATGGGACGTGCGCTTGCGCTCTCCCCCTTCCTAAGCTCAGCAGTTGTTGCAGCAAGCTTGATTAATCAGCTAGGGACAGAACAACAAAAAGAAAAGTATCTGCCCGGCATTGCCTCTGGCGAGTTAACCGCAGTATTGGCTGCCGATGAAACGGGCTACTTCGACCTTAGTTCGATTGAAACTACAGCCACCGCATCCGGTGATGACTATGTGCTCTTCGGCAATAAGCGCGGTGTGATCGACGGCCACAATGCAGATTTGCTTCTCGTTGTTACCGGTGGAGACGAAGGCATGAGTGTCTTCGCAGTAGAAAGTGGAGCTTCAGGCATTTCGTGTGAGACCCGTCTGATTGTCGACAGTCAGCGTGCCGCAGACATCACTCTCGATAGCGTGACGGTCGATGGCGATGCCCTCCTTGGTACTCTCGGTGGTGCCTCGGACGCCATGGAATTCACCATTGATGTGGCGGCTGCGTGCTCCGCCGCTGAGATGCTTGGGATTTCTATTGAAACCTTCGAACGCACGGTCGGTTACCTCAAAGAGCGTGAACAATTCGGCAACAAGATTGGTACCTTTCAAGGGCTCCAGCACCGAGCGGCACAACTATTCGCGGAAATAGAAGTCAGTAAGTCGGCCGTCTTGGCCGCACTTCAGGCACTCGACTCCAACAGTGAAAAGCGTTCTGTCCTTGCTAGTATGGCAAAAGCTAAGTGCTCGAAAGTCGTCCGCAATGCCACCGAGGAAGGCGTACAAATGCATGGTGGCATCGGTATGACGGATGAGTTCGATATTGGCTTCTTCATGAAACGTGCGGCCGTCTGCAGACAAGCTTACGGCGACTATCACTTCCATGCCGATCGATTTGCTAGCCTACGTGGATACTGACTGATCATAAAAGCGAAAAAACCCGCGTCGACCGCAGATTTTTTATATCTATTTAACGCTAGCGAGTTGATGCAAGCAGTGCTGACTCTTCGTCACTCATCTCGGCAGGAATGGCCTCAAATAACGGCGTAGACAGATAACGCTCACCCGTATCAGGCAGCATTGCCAATATAACTGACCCTTGAGGCGCGGTCTCGGCAACTTCCAAGGCTGTGGTCAATGTTGAACCCCCTGACACCCCGGTGAGAATGCCCTCATTAGCTGCGAGGTGCTGCGCCATTACCATTCCTTTCATGCCGTCCACGGGTCGAACCTCATCAAAAAAAGCGCTATCGATTCCTTCCTGAAGTACCTTAGGTATGAAGTCGGGTGTCCACCCCTGAATCACATGAGGCTGCCAGGCAGGATGGCTGCCGGTAGGCGAATCATCCTCATTGCGTTCCTGCAAGACACCCGAGCCCACCAACGCGGCGTTATGCGGCTCTGATAGGATGATCTTGCAGTAAGGGCGCTCTCTTCTCAGCGCTCTGGCAACACCAGTAACAGTACCGCCGGTTCCATAGCCCGTAACCCAGTAATCAAGTGCCGCGTCTTTAAAGTCAGAGAGGATTTCCTGGGCTGTTGTAGACTCATGAATATCAGCATTCGCTGCGCTCTCGAATTGCCGCGCAAAAAACCAGCCATTGTCCTCGGCCAGCTCTTTGGCCACATTGTACATGCCAATACCACGCTCCTCTTTAGGTGTCAGTACAACCTTTGCGCCCAAGAATCGCATCAGGCGACGACGCTCGATTGAGAAACTCTCAGCCATGGTAATGACAAGGGGATAGCCCTTCGCGGCACAGACCATCGCAAGACCAATGCCGGTGTTTCCAGATGTTGCTTCCACCACTGTCTGCCCCGGCTTAAGCTGTCCCTCTCTCTCGGCAGATTCAATAATATTTAAGGCAAGCCGGTCTTTAACCGACGACAGCGGATTGAATGACTCCACCTTTACGAACATCGATACATGATCAGGGCCGGTCCGATTGAGACGCACGCAAGGCGTGTCACCCACAGTCTCCACAATGTTGTTGTAAAGCCGGCCACGTCCTTCTGTCTTGAATCTGGTCATCTAGTTATCTCCCTGTCTGCCATTAATGTAGCCCGAATCCTAACCACTTGCCCATGCTCATGGGAATTCTTCAACGCCTAGCTAAAAAAGTTTACTAGGCCTTAGGTTTTGATACCCCCCAGGGGTATTTGGCTATTGATACCCCTGGGGGGTATAATTCTGCTAAATCGGAGGTGAAGTGTGAAACAAAAAACCCGTGACAATGTCGATAGGCGCCTCGCACGCATCGAAGGCCAAGTCAAAGCCCTGCGGCGAATGGTAGGTGAAGATCGCTACTGTATCGATATAGCTCAACAAGTCCAGGCGGCGAGAGCAGCGCTCAGCAGCCTCGAGTCCATCATTTTGGACGATCACATTGCGACCTGCGTCCAACATGCACTGGAAGGTGACAACCTCGGTGAGCGAGAAGCCAAGATCGAGGAGCTGATTAAAGTCATGAGAGGCAAGAAGTGAGAAATGCGATTCTTAAAATCGCTGCCGCGTCACTCGCGATGCTCACCTGCTCGGTAGTTCAGGCTCGCCCAGTTTCTTACGCAGGTGGATGGACACTAATCGAAATTGCAAACCGCGCACAGACAGCAGGTCTAGCCCATTATTCTCTGGCGCATAACTTTTCAGTTGGACTGCGTCATGAGTGGCAGCGCGAGGGTGATGTAAAGCTCACGGCTGTGCAGCCAACCCTACTTGTGAAACGCTGGTTTGGGCGCGATTACCAGGGCAACTTGTACTTAACCGTCGGACTTGGAACCGCAACGGATGAGTCACCAAATAACCAAGGTTCAGAGCCAGCGTCTTTCGTCGGAGTCATGGCCGACTGGGAGACACGCACGCTATTCGTCAGCTACGAAGCGCGTTTTCTCGAGCAAGGCGTGCTAGGTAATCACTCGATGCATGCAGCGCGTTTCGGATGGGCTCCCTATGTAGGCGACACGGGGGAACTCCATACCTGGCTAATGCTAGAGGTTGATCGTCGTAGACATTTTGAGGACAAAACAAGCGTTACGCCGCTACTGAGATTTTTTAAAGGGCCGACTCTACTTGAGCTCGGCTATAACCTAACCGACACAGGCCCCTTGCTTAACTTTACGTACCGTTTTTGACGGAGGATTTATGAATAAGACAACTCCACTTTTGATTGCAGCGATTCTTTCAGCGTCCGCCTTGGCAGATGACGGAAAACACAAAATGGATCATCACAGCGGTGCCGAGATGAATCATGCCGAAATGAACCATGACCATGGTCGTAAGCACGACAACGGTGCCGATCATGGACATGGGTCTCATGACCACGATGAAATGGCGCATGATCATGTAGACATGGCTATGAACGCGGCCGGGATCACCCACACCGATGAAATCTCCGAGGCACTCGCCAATGGAGGCGCGCCTGTCGTAGTCGATGTGTTGGGTGTTGTTTGCGACTTCTGCGCAATGGCCATGAACAAGGTTTTTGGTAAGCGCGACGAAGTCGCTGCTATTTACGTCGACCTCGATAAGAAAACACTGAGCCTAGTAATTAACGATGGCTCCGATCTTTCTGATAAGCAAATTGAAAAGCTTGCAAAGCAGGCCGGTTACCGCATCGCAGCCATTCGCAGAGATGGTGAGGCAATGGACGGGTGAATCCCATTGATCGCAGGGTTCTGATTGGACCGACGCTGTCGCTGTTTGCTAGCACATCGACCCTGCTTTGTTGTGCCTTGCCTGCGCTCCTGATTACCCTGGGCGCGGGCGCGGTGATGGCGGGTTTGACCGCAGCGTTTCCCGGCATCATGTGGCTATCCGCTAATAAGGGCCCGCTCTTTATTGCGTCGGGTCTTTTGTTAAGCTTATCTGCCTTCATGCAATGGCAGGCGAGAAATGCACCTTGCCCTGTCGATCCAGAGCAAGCGATGGCATGCATGCGACTGCGCGCTTTAAGCCGACGTCTCCTCGGAATATCGGTTGGGGTATATGCGACCGGCGTATTTTTTGCCTACCTCTGGCCACTTATCTATCTGTAGATTTTCACTGGTTCGGGCTACAGCGATGAGGGCACATCGCTATGCGCAACAATCCACGGCAATTGGTTCTGACGGAACTAAATCTTAGAGCTGCGTCTCCAAGGAATCATCACGTACAAGGCAATACCGGCGATGGCAGTGAACAGCGCCAGCACAGAAAATAGCTTTAGTAGCCAAGTGCCAATATCATCGCGATCGTCGTAATCCATAATGTGGAGCATCCACAAGAAGTCCCATGCTCTCCAAGCCAAATTTCTCACAGCGACAATATCGCCCGAGCGAGGATCAACGTAGACCCGCAGGGACGGATTTTCCTCGCTATAAGCGCGCCACAAAGGCAGCTGGCGGCCTCTGTATTCAGCCGCTTCCGCAGCAGTTGTTACCCACTCGGTAACATTGACTTTAATGTTCGTTTTACTCGAGACGACTGAAATCGCCTGCTTCGCCGTCAACAGAGTGGCGGGCTGACCATCAGGACTCAACCACTCTGTGAGACCTGACCCCGGGTCCGTTACACCAACAACCAGCTCGCCTGACAGTCGGGGTTTTATAAGTATTTGACTGGTAGAAGCGACGGGAAAATCAAATTCCGCGAGGTCAATCGGCTGAGTTTGAGGCGCCAAACGATGGAGCTCACCCCGCACTAGCGTTATATCAACAAAGGCGAAGTAAATGCCGCTTACGGTCCACAATAGAAGCTGGATGGCAGTGATTACCGCCAAGCGGCGATGCCACACACGAAGGCGCCGTTGCCAGGAAAACGATACGGCGCGATAAGGCCATCTCGCTTCTTTTTCGGACGCCTCAGATATCTCGGACCCCTCAGATAGGTGGGGCACCTCAGACACCGCCACGAATCAGTCTTGGAAGGTTGCCGATCTCTCGCTCTTATAGAGTGACTTCTTGGGCTTCTCGAACACCCGCTGAATCATCGGATCAAAAAACGATAGCGGGTAAGTTTCAGCATCGGGATCAAAAGCTGGCGCATCATATTTCTCAATGAACTCGAGTGTCTGATCGTAAAGCGGATGGTCTTTGAACTGCTCCCGCATATTCTTATCAAGACCCAAGTACTCGAAGAAGTAATACCCTTGGAAAATCGCGTGATGCTTCACCATCCAGTGGTTGGCCTCACTGACGTAAGGCTGAAGCAAGACCGCAGCGATGTCCGCGTGGTTGGCGGGCCCCAACGTATCACCTATGTCATGCAACAACGCACACACAACATATTCTTCGTCCTTTCCATCTTTGTGGGCCAAGGTAGCCGTCTGTAAGCAGTGGGTGAGTCGATCAACGGGGAACCCACCGCAATCGCCCTCGAGCAATAACAAATGATCAATGATTCGCTGGTAAAGAGTTTTAGAAAACTCCTGAACCTCGGCACCAATAATAGTCCAATCCTCCAGCGTTCCATCTTTCATATGGTGGAATTTCGCGCGCTCCGGAACAGCTGTATTCATTTTTGTCTCCTCGCTAACGCCAACAACGGTTAGCGTAAATTATCTTAACCTACTTCAACAGAATAACGTGGCCTGACCTGCTTGTTCTGCTGGACTTTGGGTGACTCCCAAACCTAATTTGCCTAGGCCGCCACCGATCGGCTAATCATTTGATCGCCCTCGAGCCACTTTAATGCCTCGCGGTATTTAACAGGTGACTTGAAGCCCAACTCCGCGCGAACACTTTTCAGGGGCTCGTGCAGACGATCTTCCCAGCGCGTGTATAGCATCCAATCGGCTGCCTCACCGATTTGTCGACCCTCGCCAATTAACTCTTTCAAGTTCAGTCCGGGCTGCTCTTTTTGGCCTTTTGTGCGACCCATGAAGATGATGAAATCGATGCCGCGAGAAGGTACCTGTGTGGTCATGAAAGACAGCAAACAGAGTTCACCTAAGGTATCTCGTCCGTAACCCGTCATCACATGCTGCAAGTCATGGATATCCCTCAAGCGATCACCCAACCAGCGCTGATCCTGTCCAATTTTTTCGAAGCGTGGTGCTTCGTGACTTGATGAAATCAGCCCGTCAGCAGACAGTCCCTCAGCATGAACAAAATCGTAATAGGCCCTTCCAATACTACCTTCAGGGAGCGCCGCGAGTGCCTCTCGATCATTTAACGCATTGACAATGTTAGGTTGCTCCTCGAGCAATGTCTGCCCTCGCTCATCATTCCTCATGTGCCTAAGCGCTTTACTCAAGGAGTCGCCCCGAAGTGCTTCGAGAACCTTGAATACTTGACCCGTATCATCTGGGTCGCGTAGCAACCGAGAAATCGCAAGTCCTGCTTGTATCGGCTTAATGCGATTTTGCTCATACCAACGTCTTAACGAATTCAGCATATGTTTACCCACATCAAAAGCTCTACGTGTTCGATGCTAACAAACCCCACCGGGTTTTCACCAACCATTGATTATTTTTAGCTTGAAAAAACAGTTGGGACCAAAATCACTGCGAGTAACGTCAGCGTGGTCATTGCAATGAGATTCATCAGGATTCCTGCTCTGATCATCTGGGGAATTGTAAGAGCGCCGGATGAAAAAACGATGGCATTGGGTGGTGTCGCAACAGGTAGCATGAAAGCACAACTGGCAGCTAATGTTATGGGCACACATAAGACCAGTGGCTCGATTCCTGATTGTGCTGCAATAGCGGCGACAACGGGTAGGAAGGTAGCAGCTGTAGCTAAATTACTGGTCAATTCCGTGAGAAACACGACAAGACCCGCCGCTGCAGCCACGAGGACAAAGGTTCCTACTCCTGCAACCGGGAGTAATGACTCTCCCAACCATACAGACAAGCCTGAGCCAGATACCTGGGCCGCAAGAGCTAGACCTCCGCCAAACAGAATTAAAACTCCCCAGGGTAAACGTGTTACTTCATCCCATTGCATTAGGCGATCAGCCGACCCGTTGCTAGAGGGTATTACAAACAGTAGGAGAGCCGCCGCCATAACGATTCCCGCGTCACTGAGACCCTCAAGGCCAGATACATCGCTCAGCCACTTCCTCGCCATCCAAAGCAACACAACGGTAAGAAAAAGTAGCCCCACTCGATGCTCAGGGGTTTTCATTTCGCCCACCTCCTCCCGCATGCTGTTAATAACGCTTGCTACCTCGGGGCTAGCAGGCAGATTGACTCTAAAAGCAACGCGCGTCAGAACAATCCAACCAAGGGGCAGGAGTACCAGCGCCAAGGGTAATCCGATGAGCATCCAGTCAAAAAAAGCGATCTGGATACCGTAGGTCTCTTCAATAAATCCAGCGAGCAGGACATTTGGGGGAGTTCCAATAATTGTAGACATCCCGCCGATGGTGGTCGCATACGCGAGCGCCAATAACAGGGCCACCTGAAATGTCTTTTTTTCGTCGATACTGACACCTATCGACTTTTCAATAACCATCGCGGCAACAGAGGTCGCAATTGGAAGAAGCATCATTGCTGTCGAGGTATTGGTCATCCACATAGATAACAAAGCCCCCGCCACCATGAAGCCTAGAATGAGCTTTCGCCCATCGGTTCCAGTCCTCACTAAGACACTGAGTGCGATACGTCTATGCAAGCCCCACCTCTCCACAGAAAGCGCTAGTAAAAAAGCGCCTAGAAAAAGAAATATGGTGGGATGAGCATAGCTCTGAGCGACCGCCTTGACCGGCATCACTTGTAATAGCGGAAAACTCACTAACGGAATAAACGCTGTTGCTGCCACGGGGATTGCTTCAGTTGACCACCACGTTGCCATCCAAAGTCCCACCCCAGCCACTATCCATGCGTTGCGTGGCATCGTGTCTTGCCATCCCGCGGTTATAAACATTGAAAGAGCTACTATGGGCCCGATCCATAAGCCTGCTTGCTTTAGACGGGAATGACCTGCACTAGATTGCATGAATAGGCCCCGTACCTATGTGTCTTCCACGATATTTGTTGAGCATTAAAAACAACATAAACCTTAAGCTCGAATGAATTATTCGTCTCTCAAAGATCTAACTGCCTCCGGGTTACTCCAAAACCC
>Ga0163111_10000419_pt1 | contig 25368 bp, 11 predicted proteins | sample CRUFie1St18metaG_FD_109645 | JGI IMG/M metagenome (GOLD analysis project Ga0163111, IMG submission 109645) | Marine microbial communities from the Costa Rica Dome - CRUD Field 142mm St18 metaG | ecosystem: Environmental > Aquatic > Marine > Oceanic > Photic zone | place: Costa Rica: the Eastern... | reverse complement strand
TTCGCCTCTGAAGTACCCGATTTGCTCCGGGGCGATGATTTCGTAGGTGAGCTTGTTCTTCAACATGCCGTCTTGGTGGATGCCGGACTCGTGCGCAAAGGCATTCGCGCCGACGATGGCCTTGTGCGGTTGGATCGCCATACCGCTGTAGTTTTTTACCATCTGGGAAGTGGGATAGATATAAACCGGATTAATTCCAGTGTACGCGCCCGCGAGGCGTGATTGGCCGCGCATGAAAATGGACATGGCGACTTCTTCCAACGACGCGTTACCCGCGCGTTCGCCGATGCCGTTGATGGTGCACTCCACCTGGCGCGCGCCGTTCGCGACACCCGCCAATGAGTTTGCCGTGGACAAACCTAAATCATTTTGGCAGTGCGTCGAAATAACCGCACCCTCGATGCCCTTCACGTTCGCCTTGATGCCCGCGATGAGTTGTCCGAATTCATCCGGCAGGCAAATCCCGACCGTGTCCGGAATGTTCAAAGTCGTCGCGCCCGCCTCGACGACGGCGCTCAAAATGCGATACAAGAACTCGGGATCGGATCTTCCGGCGTCTTCCGGAGAAAACTCGACGTCGTCGCACCCGAGCGAACGCGCATACTTGACGGCTTCCACGGCGATGGCCACGACTTCATCCGGGGTTTTTCGCAATTTACTCTCCATGTGAATAGGACTCGTCGCGATGAACGTGTGAATTCTCGGTCGCAGCGCGTGACGCACGCCTTCCCACGCCGCGTCGATGTCCTTCTTATTCGCTCTCGAAAGCCCACAAATCACCGGCACGTACCCGTCCTCGTACACTTCGTTGCCGACCTTTTTCGCGATGCCGCGCACCGCCTCCAAATCGTCCGGGCTCGCGATCGGAAATCCAGCCTCGATGATGTCCACCCCGAGCCTGGCCAACGACGTCGCGATGTCAAGCTTCTCCTTGCTCGTCAGCGTCGCCCCCGGGGACTGTTCCCCGTCCCGCAGCGTCGTGTCGAACACGCGCACGTACTTCGGGTCCGAGATAACCCCCGGCACGTACGCCGGTCTCGGCGCGCGCACCACCCCATCCGCGCCCTCCCCGCTCGGTCCCGCGCGCACCACCACCTTTCTCGTCCATTCGTTCGTCCCTCGCGCCGCCCCTCGCGCCGCTCGCGCCGTTCGCGCCGTCTTTCCGCGCCGTCCCGCGAGTCCCGTCGTCGTCGTCGTCGTCGTCGTTCGTCCGCGCATCGTCGTCGCGCACGCGTTCGTCCCGCGCATCGTATAACGCGCGCGCTCGTCGAGCGTTCGTCGCGTTCGCCGCGCCGCGGTCGCGCGTGTCGCGTCGCCGTCGCGTCGCGCGCGCGCCGTCGATCGAGGTTTTCGTCCGGCGTCGTCGTCGTCCGTGTGTGATATCAAGTCTCTTTTAGGGTCGAGGGTGTAGCGTCCGTGTGTGCGATTGAGTCTCGTGTCGTCGCGGCCCGGCGTCGGACCGACGCTTCGATCGACGACCGCCGACCGCAGACCGCGCGCGACGACGACGGCGATGCGCGAGACGGAGATCTCGAACGCGGTGAGCTTTCTGACGCACGCGAGCGTCAGGGCGTCGAGGGATGACGACGCGAAGCGTGGATTTTTAAAGGGGAAGGGCGTGCGCGAGGACGAGATCGACGAGGCGTTTCGACGCGCGGGACGCGAGGAAGGCGTCGGGGGGGGCGGAGCGATGGCGGAGGGGGAGGAGAGACGAGGGACGGCGTGGGGGGGGGCGGCGCGGTTGGCGGCGGTGGTGGGAGCGGCGTATTTGGCGTACCCGAGCGCGCGGCGGTGGTTGGCGCGATTCGTCGAGGCGACGGCGAGAGGAGGGGACGCGAAGGACGACGCGGAGGGGAGCGAGGACGCGCGAACGCCCGCGCGGATGAATGGGGTGGTGGCGGAGGAGGACGCGATGGCGCTCACGCCGGAGTTGGCGGGGAAGATTGAACGCGCGGTGGAACGCGTCGAACGCGCGGAGGAGCGCGCCGAGGCGCTGCGAGAGGAGATTAAAAATGAGGTTTCGTCCACCGTTCGGGACAGCATCACGGACGTGAAGACGTTTTTAGAGACGCAAATGAAGGCAGAGTTGGCGGAATTGAAGCAGATGTACGCCGCCGGTGGAACGGCGAGTGGGGTGTCGTCGCCCGCGGCGCGCGCGAGCAAGGATTGGCCGTTCAAGACGAGTCCGCAAGGGAGCGAGTCAGGGGAGAGTCTAGCGTTCACCCCAGAGCCGGCGTCGAGCGCGGGCGAGTTCACCTTAAATACCGCGCCGCGTCCGCAAACGAGCGCGTCAGAAAATCCAAACTTCTTTTCGGCGCAGCAGACGCAAAGACGACCGGGGCGAGACGAGTTGATTGATCCCCCGCATCCGAGCAATTTTATGGACATCTTAGAGATGCTCGAAAACGGCAAAACGCCACCCGGTATCAAAGACATCGACGACACACCGCCGAATCCGGACGCTGCGATCCCTCGCTCGAGTGCGTCGCGCCCGGGCAAACCGTGGCAGTCCCCAGAGAGCGGTGCCAACGGGAAAGCGCTCGAATTCGCCGACGACGAAGTCACGCAAGTTCCCATCAGGCGAGTCAACGCAGAGGGTAGCGCGGAAGAATCGCCGTGGAAACCGCCTCCGGCGCCAGAGCTTTCAAAGTTGATGTCCGTGACGACGACTGTGGGAAGTCAATCGTCCGAGACTCCGCGGTCTCCGCGCCGAAGCGTAGAACACGACGCCGACCGATTTACGAGAGAAGCGTCCACGGCTAGATCTCCGAGCGCTAAATTGGCGATTTGATAGACGTTTCATTATGATCAAATGATGTTGTTACAAATTTTGTGTTTTACCACCACGGGCACCACCCCACGTAGCTAACGCTGAGGTTCTCTGCGCTCGTAGCTTCAGAGATTAATCGCTCGACTTGCATCTCGACTGAATCCGGTTGCATCGATTCGACGTGATGATGATCGCCGTCGCGACCTGTGAGTTTCGCGCTCATGCGTTGCATGACACTCACCGCTCGTTCATTCAGTGCATCGTTTGTCCCGTCATCGATGCCGTACGCTTCCATCGCGTTGATGAGTTCGGTTCGACGCAACAGCACCGATGTCGCCGTACTGGAATCGCGCACGCTCGAGCCCATGGCAGCCATCGCGTGCGTGGCCTCGACTCCTATAACGGATGTACTCGAAGGAACAGGACCAGACGGTGTTTCGATGACGCCGACGCTTGGAGGGCGCGAATCCTGTCTCGAGGGTCGATTTGATGGTCTGCCTGGCGTCGGCGTCCGATCGCCGTCGCTATCGTCCGCGCCGGGAGTACTGCTCGTGCGGCTGCGATTCGGCGTCGGCGTTTCAGCCGGGCTTGTTTGCGCGTCGTGCGCTGATGTATTCATCGATTCTCCGTCTGGGGCGAGAACATTGTTCGTCAGCAAACGCCAGTTGATGAGCGGATCGTGCACGAAGGCTTCTAACATCGCCATGACAGAGTCTTTGTTGTCGCGCAAAACCGTCACGACGCTCTCGCACGTGCTTCGGAAGTTGCCCTCGATGCCGCTCACCTCCATCGCCCTGACGAGCATGCGAGTGAGTCGGAAAGGGACCTTTTCAGGGAACTTTTCTCGGTACATCGACGATTCGAAGCAATCACCAAAGTCGATGTGAAGCACCTTACCGCTGTATCGATCCACCATCAAGTTTGATGGGTGGCGATCTCCGAGGCCGAGTAGGTAGCCTACCATAGACATCACGGCGAGAGATCGCGTGTACGTCGTCCGGCGCTCGAGCCATTGCTCACTACTTCGACTCTTCAACCATAAAACTCGTGCCAAGTCGCCACCTGAAGTGTTTTCAACGGCGTGTTGGAAAATCTCAACCTTATTCACGAGGGGTAGATGATCGTAATCCGGCGCCATGGCGAGCATCATGCGATGTTCCAAATTCAGTGGCACCTTGTGCGCGTCTCTGTACTCACGAATCAACGCGTGAAGGGTGTCGCAATTAGGCACCCATCCAATCAAACCGCTGTTCGGGGAGAGCGGGACGACGGCATAGCGAGCGATGCCCAAGTCTCGTTGTGCCGTGGCCATGGTCGTGTTCAACAACGTGTTCACCAAACCGAAGAGTTGCATCACGCGTTCGTCCTGACGCAAATCTTCATGACCTTTCAGGAGGTAACCATAGTCTTTACCATCGGATCCATGAATTTGCAGTCGTCGCGGTCTCTGCTTGGACGTGATCACGTGCATAGTCGGCGCGAAGGCTCTAATCTGGGCTTGTTCCACCTGTCCAGATATATAGTTGCCGGGAACGCACAGCTCTAAATCTCGCGAATTGAGCAAACGCGGTGACACGTACTGAAGTTCCAATGTCGTCATTGTAGGAAGCTGTTTGGTGATACGCTTGAAAACGTGATAGTACAAGTCCCACGCTTGATTCAGCTCTTCTTCGCGCTTACTTTGGCGGTACTTTTGACACAAGTCGTGTGCCTCCTGAAGCTCGCGGCCGTAGTTTTGCACGAAGCCCATCTCTTGAAGAGTTTCAGCACCCTGGCGTTCCAAGATGTGATGCAATGGAGTCAATACTGCCATCATACCTTCGACGTTTTGCTCGCCGAAGTATAGACGTGACGCTTCTTCCAAAGCCTCGTGCCAGGCCTCATGCCACACGATCGCGACTCGAATGAGCTCGAGAGAAACGATTTGTGCTTGCTCGACGAGTAAGGCGCTGTGCTGTCGCACGTTGTCCAAAATCGCGTGCGCCGCGGCTCGTCTCGATGTACTCTGGCTCTTGCATGCCACGAGCAAAGGATAGAGAACCGCCTGCGGGTGCTGTCGGCCAACACGCACCAGAAGCTGATAAATCAAATTTCTCACAGGTAAGACGTGCGTGTGAATTCGCGCAACTATTTGTGGGATCACGGCGAGCCAAGTGTCGATGTTTACGTGTCCAAACCCAGCGATCAAGGCCGTTTCGACTTCGGGCGAGCCACCGTGATTGAACCAAAGTGTGAGCAGGCGTAGAATGTCCTGCAGTGATCCACCCTTGGCTTTCATGGATGAGCCTGCCAAAGAGATTGATCGGAAAAATCCACTGATTGCTGGCGCGACGTGCTGCATCGCATCCTTTGTTGACGCACCACCTTGGCGATGGAAATGTTCCATGGCCGTGGCGTTGAACAATGCCCAGTGATGCCACGCCTTGGACCAATGCTGGTCCGCAGATGTCGCGGTTCTGAACGCCATGAGCACATCAGTCAGTGTTTCATCGTTCATACTATCGGTGAGCGCCCAGCGCCATTTGCCGAGTTTGAGAAAAGCTCGCGAGACCGTCTTGTTGTGATCCGTCTCTGTCTGACCAGAAGCGCGCATGTTTTCCAATTGCACTCGCAACTCGTGTGCGAGAGATTGAAGACGCATAAAAGCTTGCCTTTTCTGTCCTGTGTGCCACAAGTGCTTCACGAACGCAAACATGACTTTAGGGCGCCCAGAACCCGCGCCGAATCCTGGCTTGCCCTCGGCACACATGATTGGGTCATACTCAAGGAGGCGCAACAACGTTCGACGTGATTGACGGTCGCGCCCTTGTTTGCGGTTCAGAGAGGCAAACTTAAGCCATATATCAGTTTCTTCGCTCATGGGCAACACCAATGAGCGAACTTGCAAGAGCTCTTGCCAGACCTCGACGTCACGCTTGACCAAGTAGATTCGATCGCGCCACATTTTTCGAATGATCTCTTGTCGCCGCGCAGCCGCGGGTGAAGCGACCGCAGTCAGTTGCGCGTATTCAATCACTTCATCCAGCTCAGTTAGCTGTTGCGCTCGTATGAGCGCTCCGTAAGAACGGTCGTAAGACTCTCTCACGAGAGCCGCGAGTTCCGTGCCGAGCATCTCGCGCGCGGCGGCAAGATGCTCCCGCGCCTCGTCCTGTGCGCCTCGACGGATGGCGAGAATGGACTTGTAAAAGTCACAATCAGTAGTGTTCACTACGCTGGACGTATGCTTGCCGATCGCATCGACACGGTCGGCGTTTGGGAGACGACCCCGGATATTTTGATCTCTATCAAGTTGATTCGTACAAATCTCCATCTGCTCCCAATCTCCAAGATGCCAAGCAGCTTTCGCGGCAATCGTAGTAACATCGTTGCGATACTCGTCCCAATCGACGTTTGCTTGATTCCCAGCTTCGTAGATTCTCTGAATTTCTTCCCACTCCGCGAGTGCGTTCAAGCATCGAAGCTGCCCCACCATCGCTTCACGTCTTTCTTCCATCGCTTGAGGTGAATCCACGCTGGCGAGCTCGTCCAGTTTTCTTTTATACGCTTCCAAAGCATCGTCCCATTGTTCAAGTTTCTCGTACCACGACTCTTTGATGTCGACCGTCAAGTTTTCTTGCGCGTACACGAGCACACCTCGAGCCGCCTCGGGAAGTTGCAACTGGTTGTTGATGGCGATGATGGCTGCGACGCACGCACCTGGGTTCGTTATGAACTCAAGTTCTTTGTAGTGCAAAGCTTTGGCGTAAGCTCTGGAGCGTTCAGCAATCATACCCAACGTCCGCACGTCAACTGGAATTGGCTTTTCATCGTGTTCCATGAACTCGCAGAGATTGAGCAAAACTGAGACGATCTCAGGAGGAATGGTCGGGCTTCCGAGAGCGGCTTCCAGCGAGCGCACTAGAATCTCTCGATGGCTTTCATTCAGCTCGGCCCAGCACGAAACAAACGAAGCGCAAAATAGATCCCTAGCAAGATTCGGCTGCACTTGCGCTAACTCACTGCACGCTCGTAGCGACGGCAGTGGTGAGCTCTTCAACAGATCCAACGCAAGTTTTCGCATCCATTCTAGCCAATCTTCCTTGGTAGACCGCTGACTGCTCTCCCAAGCGCGGCGAACGGCAAGTTGGTTCACTGAAAGATGCTTTTGAAGCACAGGTTTTCTATGTTCCGTGGCTGACGCGATTAATAGCGATTCAGATTCAAGGTCATCGAAGAGTAGCGGATTACCACTTTCGACTCGCTTGACCATGTCGTCAAACGCCGGATCCTTGACGCCGCACTTTGAAACAGCACGCTTTACGACGGGCAAGAAGAGCGCATATTCGCGCCCAAGAGACACCTCCAACGATATGAGCACGTTTAGTACATCTAAACGAAGCTCTACGTCCTCCACGTCCAATACTCTCGTCAACGCGTGAACGACAATCCCAGCCTGGTCCGCCAAGCGCATGCGCGGTAGCAGTCTGCGCAGAGACTGCAGAGCGCCTCTTTTGATGTCAAGCGGCATATCCAAAACGCTTGGTTTAAAAATGCGCACAAGCGTCGGAAGTATCAAGTAGAGGTGATCGTTGAGCGAAGTTCCGAACGTCTCCAAGGCGTGAAGAATATACGGTACTGAATCGTACCTGCGCAAGCGCTCAGCCTCTGCGAGCGACGAAACTATGCGAGGAACAATCATGGGTAAACTCCTTCTGAACTCGTCGTTCAAAGCGACGGAAAGCTCTTCGCACAAAAGCAGCGTATTTTTGGACATCCCGCTTCTATCCCATGCAATATTCATCAGCTCGAAGATGTCCGACAAGTATCGGCGAATATGTGCCTTGATGACGCCCACCAGAGTAGCGAGCTCCACAAACATTCCTTCACGCAGGCTATCATCACTCGTTCGAATCACACTCAGCATGACTGGAACGACGCTAGGTAAATATTGAACACAAGCCGTGTCGAGGACTTGGAAAATGTACACGATGCTTCGCACCACCATGTGACGAACGCTCGTGCGCGAAGGATCTCGCAGCACACGAAGTAACGAATTCAGCGCTATCGTCGGGTAATAGTCATCGGATAGCGACGTCAAATGAAGCATCGGTAGTATATCCAGCTCTTCGTCACCGTCATCATTATTGCCTAAATCATCGACCTGCGCGCTGTCCGTCGCGCCATCGTCGATCTTCATACTCAGTCTCGCTTGTCGCACACCGCGCACGCCCTCTTCGCTTAGTACACCCTCTCCGTGCAAACGAATTTCATTTCCTCTGTGCGCATGCGGATCGAGCGCACCAAGAATTCCCAGGGTCCGCAGTACTTCGCTCCTGACAATACCGCGTTCGTTTGCCAGCATTCGGAGCAACTGTGGCAAAAGCTGCGGGTGCGTCGTGAACGGCTCAGCGACGTATCCCGAGCTCTCGATGAGCTTGCCGAGAGTCACGACGGCATGGTCGCGAGTGCTTGCCGATTTCAGCGCTATCAATAGAAGAATGAGAAGCTCTTGAACAAATGGCGTGATGCCATATCCACTAACATTTGCAAGCTCGCCGATCGTGCCAAGTACTGCTGCCTTTTCGCGGCCAGTGATATCGTGTTTTTTCGACGGCGCAATGGCCGACGTCTGTTTGGATGATGATGTTCGTCGCAACGTGGTCGCGGCAGTTCCCACAGATGCGCTCGACGGTGCTGATGAGTCTTGTTTCGATTTCGAGCTCTTCGCCGCTCCGCCTTCTTCCGCCTTCAACGTAGACATGAGGCAACGCAAGATAGGGGAGAGATACGGCGAGACGAGCCGCGGACAACTGCGAATCATCACCGCCATCACCTTGGCACTCTCCTCTCTATGCAGGGATTCGCTACTATATTCGAGCTCAGCTAAAAGCTGCAGCATGTGCACACGTAGTGCTGGAAGGACGTACGCCGGATTCCTCGTCGCCAAGCGTCCAAGCAGCTCAATACCTAACATGCGTATGGCAACACTCTCGTCGTTCACTGTCAAAAACAACGCCCTGAGAGATTTTGCCTGCGATAGGTACGAATCTATCGATGCGCTCGGCCTGCAAAATTCAGTCAATAGCGCATTTCTGATCGATGCATCGTTGTCGCCGACCGCCACTGGAATGAGCGCTTCCATGATGTTCTCCACCGCGGTCGTCACGCTCTTGCTCGATCCCACTCTGAGGCGCAACGCGCTGCAACACGTCAGCGCCGCTTCGAGTCGTGACTCAGCTGACGAATCGTCCAGGTAGCAAATGACATTTTTGCGAATCGATCGAAGTAACACTGTCGGTTCGAACGGGAAAGTTCGCATCGTTTTGAGCGCCAGTTGCACGATCTTTTTGTTCGGTGGCATCGGGCAGCTCTTCTCCGTCGTCGGTTCCTGATGAATCGCGCTCGCAATAGCGTCTGCCAGTTTCAATTGGATAGACGGCAACAGATCCGGTGCACCTTGGGCTGCAGATTCAAGCCCTATGACGAGCGACTTGGACAACCCCGCGGTGAACATAGGCATCAACAAGTTTACGAAATGCGGCTTCCACGCTAAGTGGAGCGAATTCATCAAAGCCCCGGCGCACTCGAGCGCCTCTGGATACGCGTTCGGTCCTCTTGCTCGAGACGTAAACATGTCGTACATTACTGCACTCACTTCCGGCAAGTACCTCAGTAAAGAGCTGCCAACTGTGACTTCATCTGAATCAACGTCTATCACTGACGACATTGCGTCGGCGAGGTGACTGAGCGCTTGAAAGCCGGCGCCGCTATCGTTCGGCGAGCGAATCGTCGTGAGGATCAACGCACACGACTCGACCAGGTACGACTCCGCGAAGCGCTGTGGACTAAATGCTGCTAACTTGGGAATCAAACTCACGATCGTTCGTCGTATGATTGACTTCTTAAAATCTTGAAGCCGCAAAATCGTCAACGCCACTTCGCGATAGCGACTCAACATGAACTCGCCAGTGTGTCTCAGTAATTCGCCGAACACCAACAATGAACCGTGTATCTCTTCTACTTTCGAAGTTTGCTTCAATCCTGCTCGACAGGCTTCGTACAACGCGTAGTACCACTGCACGCGATATCTCGTCTCTCGGCGCTCCGTCACCATCAGACACTCGCGAAGCGCCAAGACAGCGACTTCGCGCACTCTCAAAGATGGATCGCGCAAAGCGGTCCAGATGGACGAGATAAAAATTGGTACGTGGACGTTGAAGATCGTAGGCGCATTGCGCGCGAGTTCGGTCAGCGTCAGAGCTGCGGCGTAGTGCTTCATGCTCACCACGTCTTGATTCCCGTCGTCCGCGTTCAACAACTCGATGGCACGCTGCACGTGCGAGTCGACGATTTCAGTCGTCAACGCCCCGCTGTGCAAAACCAATCGACCTAAGACCAGGCTCATCATCTCCACGAGTTCGCGCGCGCGCGCATTACTCCAAAGTGGATCATTAATCGCCACAGGGTGCTCTCTGTGTTCATCCGTCAACGACGATCCGAGCAAGTCCTCCGCACTCGTGCTCACGACGTCGAGCAAGTAATCTGCAAACTTCTTCACCTTTTCGACCTCCTCGCCAAACTCCACCTCGATGAGCTGATCAATCGCGCGCAGTCCCCCGAGCTTTCTCGCTACGTCCTCGCCCGTGATCATCGTATCCACACGTTCGTGTACCGCGTTTCTAAACTTGAGAAAGTCTGCCGGGTTCGCGCTTCGCGCCTCCGTCTCCACGCGTTCCCGCAGCGCCCCGTCGTCTTCCATCGATCCCCTCGAGTCCTCATCCACGACATCGATCGCACACAGTTTTTCGAGCAGCGCGTTCAACGTGTCCTCCTTCGCCGTGCGCGAGCGATTGAAACTCCTTTTCCTCGCCACGCTCGTCGACGTCGCGCCCGCGCGTTCGCGCGCGGGTTGCGATCCCACGACGGCGTTCACCGTCCCGCTCGTCCCTCCCGCCCGCTCCGCGCCACCATCGCCCGACGCGAGATCACTACCGCGCCGCTCTGCCGCGCGCGACGTCGCGCTCGCGTCATCGCGCGCGCCCGTGGGCACGATCGACGGCGCCGCGTTCGCCGCTCCGCCCGGGACGGTGCCCTCGTTCGACGACCGACGCCGCGCGATGAACATCGCTCGCGCGCGGTGTGCGCGCGCGCGACGTCGCACGCGACTTTGCGCGCGTTGCGCGGCTCGTGCGCGCGCGACGGACGGTGCGCGCGCGCGTATGCGGCGAATGCCCGCAACGACCGTCCAAGGGGACAGCGCGGCGTCGCCATTCGGCGACGCGCGCGGCCGGCGACGCGCCGAAAGACGCGCGGCGCGACTTCGAGCGCGAGCGACGATATCGGCGCGCGCGCGAGCGGGGCGTGACGAGCGATCGAACGCCCGCGCGCGACGTGAGGCGCCCTCGGGCGACGACGAAAAAGCGCAGCCGCCGGCGCTCGCCGACGCGAAGTCGTCGACGACGCGCGACGGCGCGCGGGAAACCGCGAGGGCGATGTCGAACGAGGACGCGAGCGATGTCGAGATCGCGGTGAGCTTCGTCACGCGCCTGCCCGAGGAGTTTCGCGTGAGTGAGAGCGCGATCGAGGTGCCGGGCCGGCTGACGAGGTACGGCTTGAGCGAGGTGGTGAATCACCTGCTCGGCGCGACGACGCCGACGCCGTTTGATTTCCTCATCGATGGAACGCTTTTGCGCACGTCGCTGGCGAAGTTGGCGCTGAGGCTCGGGAAGAGCGCGGAGGCGACGCTGGTGGTGGAGTACGTGCCGGCGCTGGGACCGCCGACGGCGGCTGAGACGACGAAATGCGAGGCGTGGGTGAGCTCGATCGATGGAAGTTGGGCGAAAGCGGTCGTCACGGGGTCCTTCGACGGTAAAGCACGGTTGTGGTCACCCGTGGGTAAGTTGCTGTGCGAGTTGGAAGGCGCGGAAGAGCGCGTGTGCTCGGTGAGCTTGGCGCCGCCGAGCGCCGGCGCGGACGCAGAAAACGCGTGTGTGGTGTTAGCGGCTTCGGCGGATCACACCTTGCGATCGTATGCGGTGACGCTGACTGGGAAAAAGTGTGAACTCGGGGAGCAGCGTGTTTTCAAGGGTCACGAGGGCACTGTGACGGACGTCGCGAGCGCGTACGGCGCTCGACTGTTCGCCTCGTGTTCCGTCGACTGCACGGCGCGAGTGTGGAAAATCGACGGTGGCGAGTCGGCGAACGAAAAGGTAACGAAGAAGCGCAGAACATCGAAGAAATCGGAGGCTACAGACGACGACGCGATGGTCGACGATGCGAGCGCGAAAATTGGTCTCGGCGAGGAGCTCGTGTTGCGTGGGCACACGGATCAAGTGCGAGCGGTTTCCTGGGAAAGCCCGCAAGTACTTTGGACCGGCGCATACGATAATACGATCCGAGCGTGGGACGTGGAGACTGGCGAAGAGAAGGAGTCTCATCATACGAACAGTTCAGTCCATACCTTGGATGTCTCGAGGGGAGGAAGTAGGTTCGCTTTCGGGGGGAGCGACCGCCTGGTTAACGTGTGGGATCCGCGAGAGTCGGCGTCGGCAAAGGCGTGCCTGAAGCTCAAATCTCACGAGGTAAGTTTGTCGTCATGTGTACTCTCGCTCGCGCTCGCGCCCGTTCGCAAAGTCAGTGATGAACACACTTTTGATTCCCGACACTCGTGCGTGAGGGCACAATCAATCACTCTAATTTTTTACTGAGACTTTGCGAGCGGCGCGCAAAAATTTGTTTCGCGGAATGAATTGTTTCGCCGATTGACTGACGCGCGCGCTTTGAAACGCAGGGGTGGGTGTCGTGCGTTCGATGGAGTCCAACAAACGAGCATCACATCGTGAGTAGTGGATACGACGGAAAAGTCAAGTTATGGGATATTCGTGGTAGAGTGCCACTGCACAGCGTTTCGTCGCACGACGGGAAAAACTTCGCCGTGGATTACCACGGAGGCGAACGGCTGTGCAGCGGCGGCGACGACGGACAGCTGAGATTTTGGAACGTAGGTAGCTCTAAATAACGACGTTGTTGTGAAAGTTACAACTTTAAATGCGTCAACCGAAACTGAATGCGCGTCAGTCCGGCACAGTGATGGGTAACCCGTACGAGAACTCGTGTTCGGGAGAGTCGTATCGGCACGATTCTACGTGACCGATTTCGTGCCCCACGTAATCGAACCGTCGAGATTTCATCAACCCGAGCACGCCCGGACCCGGGCAACACAGACCATCGTGGTTGATCCAGCGCTGGAACGATATCCCAAGCTTGCCACCGCTCGCGCGCGCCCACTTTTTGCGCGATTCCACGGACACCTCGGACGGGTGATTATCGACGACGTACGAGGCGTACGTCGCGTATTCGCTAAAGCCGAGCGTGAGATCTTTGCGGTTCAACGATTGCAAAACCGCGGTAGCCCATCGCGGGAGTTCGTCGCTTGTCGTCGCTAGTTCGTCTGTGCGATCAGCTTTGCGTGCGAACGCATCGAGCATCTCCTCCATGATGGACGCGTCGACGACCATTTGATGCGTGACGTAGGACGTACCATCCTTGGCGTACTTCAGACGATCACCCGTGAGCGTCTCGTACGCCGCCTCGTACGACTTGATGACGTTACCACCGATTTGTCTCACTGGAATCTCTCCCTTGAACAGCGTCAACGGGCGCAAGGGGATCATGTCCAAATCCCACAGCAAAAACTTTCGGCTCAGCGGCGGATGCGCGATGGCCGTCGACGTCGCCGCGCCGAGCTTGATCAACTGTTGTAAATACCACCCTCCCAATTCTCGACCGACGAATCGCGCGCGCGCGCCATCGCGTCCGAGCGAATCTCCGTACGCGTCCTCCAAATACCACGAAACCGCATCCTTCGTCAACCCGCGTATAAACGCGTCCTCTGCGTGACACTCCACGTTCGTCGCCATGCCGCGAAACGTCTCGCACCGCGTCTCATCGGGCGCCACGACCACGATCCTCCTCGGCCCCACGTACTGATTCAACGCCGCCACCGCCACCGCGTTCACGCACGACGGTTTCACCGCCACGCTCACGACGTCTAAATCCGGATACGCGCGCTCGTTCGCGCATCCTCGCTCGCCGAACGCCGACCCGCCGACGCCGCACGTCGACGCCGCGCCGTCCACCGCGCGCGTCGGTTCGCCCTCCGGCGCGTCGCGCGCCGGCGCGCGCGCCGCATCGCGCGCCGCGAACCCGCGTCGCCGCGAAGACGCGCGTCCGAACCCGCGTCCCGCGCCGCCGCCGTCGCCGCCGTCGTCGTCGTCGTCCGCGTCCGTCCACGTCCACGCGCGGCGTCGCGCGATGACGAGCCCCGCGCACAGCAACCCGACGCACAGCGCGAGGCGCCCGCACCGACGCACGCGCCGCTTGAGCAGCAATCTCTCGCGGCGGCGCATCGCCGACGTCGCGCGCGCGCGACGGTGGCGCGCGCGACGACGTCCGGCGATGCGACCGTTCGGTTCGCGGCGACCGACCTGTATGCGCAAACAGTGACACCGAGGCTCGCGGCGACCGACCTGTATGTGCGAACAGTACGGGTCGGGACTCGGAACACCCGGGTGTGCGAGCGACCCACCCTAGGCGAAACCCTCAAAGAGGGATTGGCTGGGTGACGCGTCGACGACGGCGCACCGCGACGCGCGCGGACGCGACGCGACCGACGCGCGCGCGAAGCGAACGAACGACAAACGCGAGAGACGCGCCGACGACGAAGCTCGCGATGAAGAGCGCGCACCGCGGTGGCGAAGACCCCGACGACGAAGTCTTCACGCAGCGCGCCGTCGAGCTGAAGGATGAGGCGAACGCGCTGTACGGTGCGGGGTCGATCAAGCGCGCGCTCGAGGTGTACGAGCAAGCGCTGAACCTGCTGCCCGAACGCGATCAGACGCGGGCGATGATTCACAGTAATCGAGCGGCGTGCTTTTCGAAGATGCAGTGCTACGCGGACGTCGTGGCGGAGGCGAGCCGCGCGCTGGCGCTGGACGGGAAGAGTTATAAGGCGTATTGGCACAGGGCGCAGGCGTACATGCAGTTGGGACAGGTCGGTAAGGCGAAAAGAGATTTGCAGAGCGTGATCGAGATCGAACCGAGCTACACGGACGCGAAGGATGCGCTGGACGCGCTCAACGGGACGAGCAAGGCGGGGGCGCCGGCGGGGTTGGGAGGGATGACCCTCGCGCCCGGGAAGAAGGGTAAGAAGGGCGCGAAGAAGGGCGATGGTGATGCGGGAGAGGATGCGCGAAGAGCGGAAGCGGAAGCGCGATACGCGGCGCAGGCGAAAGAGCGCGTGGCGGACCCGCCGTCGATTCTGGTCAAGGCGGCGTTCGGGGACGACGTGCGCATGTTCAGCGTGTGGTCTACAATCGGTTTCAAGGACTTGCAGACGAGCATTGCGACCAAGTTTGCGTTCGCGGGGCAGTTTTCGATCAAGTACGAAGACGAAGAAGGCAACGTGAAGAATGTTCAGTCGCGAAACGACTTTCAAAAGTCCATCTACGCCACCTCGACGCGTTTGCGGGCGATGGAAAAGCCCCCACTCATCCCGTACGTCAAGCTCATCATTCAAGAGTTGCCCAAGGTTGAAGACATCGAGGTCGTCGACGAAGATGGCAACCCGGTTGGCCTGGCGCCGAACGAGGTCGTCGAGATCGATGAATGGATTTTGGACTTTTCTTCCTTGTTCCGCGAACATCTCGGCATCGACGCAGAGGGCCACTTGGACCTTCACCACGAGGTACGTTTTCTTTCGAATAGCGCACGACGTGCGAATCAATCGCGGCTCTCATCGTGCAAAGAAGCGATGACGATACAAAAAACTTACTACTTCACTGATTTCCGTGATTAATGTTTTTGCAAATGTCTTTCGCTCCTATCGTGAGCTTCTTTGCTGGGGGTCGATGGTTTCAATCTCGACCACGAAGGCGCGACGACGAATTCTCGACTGACAATTTTCTCGTTTTTCGCGTCTCTTAGGGTACGAACTTGTCCAACGATCTCGCAAGTGGTACGAGCTTGACGGACGAAGAAGCAAAGGAAATTCGAGATGCTGCCATCGAGAAGTTCCAAGCCTGCGCCGCGGCGACCATCTTTAATTGGGGCAACGTGCACATGTGCGAAGCGCGCAAGAAGATGGACGGCGGTCGCGAACCGGCGAAGGAGCAGGGCGGTCCTCCGGGATCTGCCATCGCCATCGCGGATGAGTTCGATGAAGTCGAACGACTCATCGGTCTTGCTAAGGAACGATTCGAGGAAGCGATCGCGATCAAGCCGGATCACCACGATTCGCACATCGCGTTGGCGCAGCGTCGCTACGAGCGCTCGCGTCTGCTCAGCGCCGCCGCCGGCATGAGCGGCGATGAGGGTAAGGTAGCCAAGGGTCACGATGCTAAAAAGCGCATTGCAGAAGCAGAGGCCGAATTCGTCGGAGCCGTGGCGGATTACAAGGCTGTGTTTGCCACCTTGCCGGACGAAGTCCCGAGGGAAAAGACTGAGGAGGAAAAGGCGGCGTTCCAAGCGCTCGTGGACGAAGCCGTGGCGCGGGGCGACGAACCACCCACGGACGAGGAGCCATCGACGAAGGGACAAGTGCGCGTCATGCTTGGTAATACGCTCTTCGAGCAATCACAATTGGCGGCTCGCTTAGGAAAGGAATGGAAGTCGATGCTCGACGAGGCGCTCGAAAACTTCCACGAAGCGGGGTGTGCGCAAGAGGACATTGACAACGCAGTGAGCATGCATTACGGCACGCGGATGACCGCTGGCGGCAAGTAGAGAACGTAGACTTTGCAATACTTAATCGAGCGAGCGTTCCTTTTTATTCACAATTCGTTAAAACTTTCGCTTTTGTTGGTAAAATCTTGTAGGTCATCGGCGGGCGCTTAAAACGGTGGGTCGTCTTGGTTGAAGTGTTGCTCGACAGGCTCGTAACCGTCGTTGTCGAGCGGTTGGTAACCACCGGCATACTGAGCTTGCGGGACTTGCGTACCGTACGGTTGGTTATAGTCCGGTTCATACGCCGCCGGATTGGAGGCGCCCGTGTACGCGTCCGAGTCCTGCTGCCTCGATTGTTGCGCGCCGCCGCCCAACGTTTCCAGCACCCACGCGGGAGTATCACGGCTTTCGACCCACAACGCCTCGCCGGTTTCCTTATGCTTGAAATCAGGCGAACGTGGGTTTGCACCTGGTTGAGACTTTCGATCGCGGTTGTCCCACCACGTGTCCGGAGCCTCGGCGAGCGAACGCCAGAGCGCCTCCTTCGGAGACGCGCCCGGGGGCATGCCTGTCTGTTGCGGCGGTTGCTGGCGCTGTTGCGGCGGCGGCGATGACTGTTGGCGCGTCGCAGCTGGGGCCATGTCGCTGCCGTAGCCACCAGATTGTTGTTGCTGCCCGTAGCCACCACCACCTTGCTGCGCCTTGGCGCTCTGCACAAAGGAAAAGTTTTTCGCCACAATCTTCACTCGGGAACGCGGTGCCCCTGTGTCTTTGTCCGTCCACGTGTCCGTCTTCAACTGACCTTGCACGCAAATCGTCTTGCCCTTACTCACGTGTTCGGCCATGCGCATCGCCTCCTCGCCCCAAATGTCCACCGCAAACCAGTTCGTCTTGTCCTCCTCCACGGCGCCGTCCGTCATTTCGGCTTTACGCCCGCCGTTCACAGCCAATCGCACGTTCGCCACGCACGTTCCGCTGGAGAAGTGCCGAATCTCCGGATCAGCGCCGACGTTACCGATGATCGTCACCGAGTTCGCCAATTCCGGCGTCCACGTGACGACGCTCGGCGGCGCCGTCGTCTGCGTCTGCGGATCTCCTCCGTACGATTGCGCGCGCGCCGACCTCGGTCCCGCGGGCGTGTACGACCCCCGGTTATTCACAAACTGCGCCTGCGCCGCAAACGTCCGTCTCGCGTGTTCCCGACCCGTCGTCTGCGCGCGCGTCGCGCGCAACGGCGTCGTCGCGCCGCGAATCGTCGCGGTAATCTTCTTCAAGTGTCGCATCGTTCTCATTTCGCTCGATCGCGTCGTCGTCGCGTGCACGCCTCGCGCGTGTCCCAGCATTCGTCGCAGACCGTTCGTCAGGCTTTCGATCGTTCGCGCGCGCGTGACGTCGGCGATCGTCTTGCGGCCTTCGCGCGACAGCATGCGCGGGAGTGACGCCGATTCAAACTCGACACCGCGTTTGGCGGGAAAATCAGCCCCGTGGGCAAACAGTCTGACGAATCCGCGCGACGCCGCACACGACGACGCGGCGCGCGATGGACGTCGCGAGCGCGGAGATCGCGCGGTTGAGAGCCGAACGCGCGGCGCGCGCGGCGGCGGCGTCGTCGAGCGGCGGGAAGAAGTACGCCCGACGCGGCGATCTTCAGCGCGAGGCGTCGGCGGCGCCGGTGGATGGGGAAAACGACGGCGCCGACGCGGACGCGGACGGCGCGGGGAGGGTGACGGGGGCGAAACGCGCGCGCGAGGATGATGGAAAAGCGATCGCGGCGACGGCGGCGGTGGTGACGCGCGTGCTGGAGGACGAAGAGGCGGACGCGGCGCTGGACGCGTTGACGAACGACGAAGCCGTGGCGCGGTTGCGCACGCTCGGGCAACCGGCGACGATGTTCGGGGAGACGAGGGAGGATAGGATTTTTCGATTGAAAGTGGCGACGAAAAATTTCGCGATCGTGGACGAGACGACGACGACGGCGACGCAGGTGAATGAAAAGTTGTTGGACGCCGAGCACGTCGAGGCGTTCGCGCGAAAGAAGAAGGAACAGAGCTTAAAGGCGAAAGAAAGGTCGCTAAAGGGCGTCGCGGGCGATGGAGGCGCGGAAGTCGTCGATGATGATGAGCCTGAGGTAGTCGAGGAGAAAGCACTCATGGACGCGTTCGCGAAAGCGGCGCAAAAGCTGAAGAAGCAACGCGAGGCCGAGGACAAGGAACCCATAGACCAAGTGGCTGCGTACTTCAAATCTCTCGTCGCGGAGTGGGAAGCCGAGCTCGACGCGAAGTCTGAGGAGTGGTGCTACACTCACGAAGGTCGTCAATCGATTTCGACGTTTCGCACGTTGAAGCAGCATTTGAAGCCACTGTTTAAGCGCATCAAGCGTCGTTTGCTTCCCGGCGACGTTGAGCGCGCTCTTTACCTCATCATGCAAGCGATGAAGCAAAGAAATTACAAGAAAGCCGCCGATGCGTACGTCGGAATTGCGATCGGCAACGCTGCGTGGCCTATCGGGGTTACAATGGTCGGTATCCACGCCCGTAGCGCCCGAGAGAAGATTGGCGCGTCGTCGCAAGCGCACGCCATGCACGACGAAGAGACACGGAAATACCTGCAAAGCGTCAAGCGTTTGATGACGTACGCGCAACGCGCGTACCCGACGACGCCATCGCTTTCTTTAGATTTCAACTCTGGCGTGAACGGTAGCGACAAGGCAGAATTGCTCAAAGCTGAGGCTCGGCTCGGCACCATCGACAAAGCCGTCCCCGCGCTCATGCTCGGCGACGGCAACGATCCGGGAAGCTCCGCGCAATCCAAAGATGGATGGCGTTCGCAAGATACCGACACGCGCACGTGGAAATCCATGCTCACGCATGCATACGGCGAGAAGGGCCGCGCCGCTAAAATCACCACCGCCAAGGATGAAGTCGTGCGAAAGGACACCTCCCTCATGAGCACGCGAAGCGGCTACGTCGCCGCGGATAAGAAGAAACCTTCGAGGGAGGACTAGATTAGGCGCTTAGATTGTTTTACAATGACTACATCGTTTGTGTCAGCGCGAGAACCAACGCCGTCGCGGTTATAGCTACTTTGACATCGCTCGTTCGGATCGCGAAAACGGTCGGTCGGTCGCCGCGCGCGGTGACGTCAGCCGCGGCCGACGCGCGCGCGTCGCCATCGCGCGACGCCGCGACGCGCGCGCGATGGCGACCGCGCGAGCGACGGCGAAGGCGACGATGCGCGCGCGCGCGACGTCGACGGCGCGCGGGCGCGCGCGCGCGACGTCGACGGCGCGCGCGGGGAGGGCGGGCGATGCGCGTCGAGCGGGACGCGCGGCGCGGCGCGCGGAAGCGCGCGGCGCGCTCGCGGACGATCTCGGCGCGGAGGACGTGCTGAACGCGATGGAGAGCTTTTGCGAGGAGGAAGAGTCGACGCGCGCGACGCCGAAGACGGGCGGGCGGGCGCGGAGGGACGACGTGTTTCGAGGGACGATGGACGACGACGCGTTCGAGAGGTTGGATAAGCAAAAGGCGAGTCGACGGGAGAAGCGCACGGCGGTGCGGGCGGTGCGCGAGGAGGCCGCGAGTGGTGGTGCGAGAGGTGGGACGGACGCGCGGTTGTCGTTTTTGTACGAAGAGGGGGTGAACGTGAACGACGCGGGGGCGGTGACGAAGTGCAACGACGTGTTGCGGCGATGCGCGAGCATGGAGGAAGTGCTCGGTTTGGTGAAGGAAATGCGAGACGCGGGGGTGGAGCCCGTGGAGAGCACGTACGTAGCGGTGATGCTCGTGTGTCAAAACGTTGGCTCGCCCGAACGTGCGGTGCAGGTGTACGACGCGATGACGGAGGCGCAAGTGCGCATGACGGGACGTACGTTTCATCTGGCCATCGAGTTGGCGCTCAAGGCTGAGATGTTCAAGGACGCGCTTCGTATCAAAGATGATATGCGCTATGTCGGGTTGCCGGTGAGCTCGAAGCTTTACGTGACGCTTCTGCGCGCGTTGGCGGACAACGACATGGGAAAGCGAAAGGGGCCACAGGAGCGACTCATTCGCACGTGTCGTCTTTTTGAAGAGATGCTCAACGAAGATGTCGACCCAGCGCCGGCGGCGTATCACACTCTCATCGTTGCCGCACATCGCGCGAATCAGCACGACCTGGCGGTGCGCACTTTCGATGAACTCATCGAAGAGGGGATCACGCCGGCGAGACAAACGTACGAGACTGCCCTCGATTCCATGGCACGAAGCGGACTTCTCGCGCAAGCTTTGGAAGTTTTTGTGCAGATGAAGTCGAACGGACTCATGCCACGAAAGGTGACGTACAACACACTTTTGAGTGCTTGCGTGAACGCACCGCAACCGCGCGTGGAGGCGGCGTTTGAAATTTTTGAAGAAATGCAAACGAAAGGCAACGTGACGCCGGACAGGAGCACGTACTCACTACTCATCGACGCCGCGTGTAAAGCGGGTAAACCCGAGATGGCGTTTGACGCGTTCAGCCACATGCGGGATTCTGGTATTGAAATCCAAGTCGGCACGTTAAATCGATTGATTCACGCTGCGGGATTGAACGCCAAGGAGGACTCTACGTCGGTACAAGCAACTCTCGAGCTTTATGACGCGATGAAAAAGCTTGGCGTTGAACCAGACGTGATCACGTATGGTAGTTTGATCGCTACATGCGCTAAGGCGCGCGATGCGGCAACTGCGATAAAGGTGTATGAGGAAATGCGCGCCGCGGGCGTCGAGCCAAACCGCATCTTGTTCAACGTCTTGATCAACGCCCTCGGGCGTGCGAACCGTAGCGAAGAGGCGATGGAGTACTTTCGCGTGATGCAGAAGCAATCCGAAGTGAATAGTTCGTTAACTCCGAATCGGGAGACGTACACGACGGTTTTCGATGCGTTCATCGGCGGCGGCGGCGCAGAGCTCGCCATGGCGAAACAATCGCTCGAATCAGGCGACGGCGCATCCTTCGTGCACAGCGCCCAGGTTGCGAAGTTGCGCGAAATCTACGCTCAGGGCGTTGAACACGGTGTGTACGAAGACTTGTCAGTCGTACTGTCGACGCGCGAAGCGGAGTCTGAGTCTTGTACGATAAACATGAACCAGCTGTCGCGCACCGAAGCTACGGTGGCGACGCTCGTCCTGCTCGAACGCATGTCCACGCTTTCGAGCGATCAAGTACCATCCGCCATGTTCATCTACGCGGGTAAGGTAAAGCCGGGTAAAAACGGTGCCCAGCGTCGATTGTTGGCGATCGAAACTGTCCTTCGTGCGGCTAACGTCAAGTTTGAAATCGGCGAAGTCGGTTCCGCCGAACTCATCGCCGTGAAGGGCAAGCACTGTCGCGCGTGGATCGAGAAAAACGCCGGCACGTTTGTGTAAATACTCTAGACCTTAGTCATTCTTTTAACCATCAGATGTGCTATTTGCTAAATCTCGCAGTCATACCTTCTTCTTGGGCACTGGTTCACCATCTTTTTTGTCCTTGGGTGGAGACTTGTAGGGCAGCGCCGAGCCGCAGTGGGGACACACGCGAGTCGGCGAACCGCACGTTCCAGCGCACTGCGGGCACAGTTTGTGACCTTTGCCGAGAGGCGTACATCCTGGCAAACCGGAATTCGTCTTTTGCATTTTCGGCGGCGGGCTGCACTGGCTAGAAGTCGTCGGGAGCACGACGTCTGCAGCGCGTTTCGCGCCTGAGACTGTCGGCGTCGCCACGCCGGTGCGTTGCCGCAAACTAAGAGGCGAATTTGATTTATCTTGCCCTTCATTGTTCACTTCATCTTTCGGGGGTCCGTAGCCCACCTTATTTCTCGGAGGCAACGGCTTGGGGCGCTCGTACACGCTCGCCAACGTGCCGATGTGACTGTACAACGACCCGAGCCACTGCCGGACACTCTTCGTCGCGAGCTGAGAAATCGTCTCATTCGGGTGTTTTTGCAAACCCACGACGACATCTTTGATGTCCATGCTATCGAGCGTGTGTAAAGATACGTACACGGAGTTGAGCGCACGAAAGGCTTCGATGACGGAGAGCAAATCCTTCACGGCGGCTTTGTTCTCCGCCTTCGCCGCCTTTAACACGGGCACGATCTCTTTCAGTTCCGCTACATGATCGGGATGCGTCGGCTCGCGCACATATGCCAGCGCGCCTCGACGCGCGAGCGCCCATTGCGCTTCGCGCTCTTCAACCTTTGTTTGAAAAGTGACTGCGGGGTCGATGAGGCTGACGCCGTCGGCGATGTCGCCGCGCTTTCTTCGCGCTAACGCTGCCGCGCTCGCCGCCGCGCCGTTATCCTGCCCATGTGCCACGCTAGAGTACGGAAAGTTTACCCCGACCAGTTGCCCACCGGCGATGTGATCTTTCAACCACTTGTGCACGCCGCTCAAGTTGCCGCATCGAAGCGGCGCGCCCGCCGTAAACGTATCGACCCGCTTGTATTGATAGTGACCATCTCGCGTCTCGCGCTCCTCTCCCAACACCGCAAGCGTCGGCGTTCCAACCTCGTCCATGACGTAAAACCGCACCCCTCGCCGACCATCGGGAAACGTAAACTTTTCCTGAGAGTAACTCACGAATCTCGCCGAACCGTCCGGCTTCGTCGTCGACACCGTCACCGCCGCCGCCGCCCCAGACGTCGCCGCCTCGTGCGTCATCACCAACTCACTCATTCCACTCCGTTTCGCCTTCCCTTGTTTCTTCTTATTCTTCCCCGACGCCCTCTTATTCTTCCCCGCCGCCGTCGAAATCGGTCCCGTCGTCACCACCCCGCTCGACGCCCGCACGATCGAATCCAACCACGAGTGCAGCGCCTTTCGATTATGACAGCACAGCGTCCCGAACGACGTGAACTCCTCGCAATTCTTATACGTGTAGTGCGAGTCTCCCGGCGTGCTCTCGTCCGCGTACGCCGCGAGCGTCTCCCGCCCGTCCGCCTCGACGAGAAAGTACTTCACCGATCGTCCGCGTCCCGTCTTCCCGGGCTCGAACGCCGCGCGGTACGCGACGAACGCCTGCGCGGACGATCGCGCCATCTTTCCGCGCCTGTTTTCCCGCGCCTCGGTCGTCGCGCGCCGGTCGTCGCGCGTCGACGTGGCGCGCGCGTCGCGAATCGCCCGTTGGGCGGGACGCGCGAAACACCCGCGTGTGCGGGCGACGCCCCGCGACGCGAACAGTCAAACCGACGCGCGGGCGGTTTTGACCGCAGAGCGCGACGTCGCGCGCGAGGCGACGACGCGCGCGCGCGGCGACGGTGCGCGGGGGGAGCGGCGCGCGCGGCGCGCGAGGCGTCGAGGACGTGCGCGCGACGACGCGACGCGAGAGGAGGGACGAGGCGCGCGGACGCGGGAGGTCAACCGGCGCGTCGATTCGCGCGAACGCGCGGGAACGCGCGGACGCGAGGGCTCGCGCGAGAGAGCGAGACGCGGGAGACGCGGCGCGGGAAAGACGGCGCGCGCGCGCGCGTCGGTGGCGCGGGGGAGGGTTGAGGACGGGATTGGGACGATATGGGACGGAAGAAGATTAAGATTGAGCGCATCGTCGACGAGCGTAACCGGCAGGTGACGTTCACGAAACGGAAGAATGGGTTGATGAAAAAGGCGATGGAGCTGAGCGTGTTGTGTGATTGCGACATCGCGCTCGTGATCTATAACTCGAACGAAAAGTTGTATCAGTATTCGTCTGGGGACATCGAGGATGTGCTGCGGCGATTTCACACCGAGTGCGCCGAGGCGCACGAGGCGAGGAACAATCAGGACTTGTTCGATCAGCACTTCTCGACGCAAAAGGGGGCGTCGGCGCGCGAAAGAGCGCAGGCGAGCACGAGTCGAAGCATGTGGCGTAAGGTGAAGAGTGAGTCGTGTTTCGAAGACGAGGACGAATTCGAGGACGAAGAAGACTTTGAGGACGATGACGAAGACGAAGGCGAAGGCGAAGGCGAAGAGTTTGAAGACGCGAAAGGCACGACGAGATCGGATAAAGCGAAAGGAAAAGAGCCCATTGAGCCCGTTTTCTCGCGTAAAGGTCGACTAGGGCCGAGTCCAGCGCCCGTGTCGAAATCAGCCATGTTTCGTGCGCACGCGCGCGTCAAGCGCGAGCGCGCGTCGGCGAAGCAATCGAGCCGCGCGCAACGGTCAGGGCACGGTAAAGGGTCGTCTGCGAGCGAACCAGGTCGGGCGAGTCGACGTTCGGGCGCTAGGCGTGAGAATGGAGGATACGGCGTCGACGATGGTCAAATGGATATAGACGATCAATACGGCGGCGCGGCGAGTCGAGTGCAACGGGCGATAATACGCCCGTACGACGACGACGATGATGATGATGCGGATGCGGATGCGAATAGATATATTTTTGAAGACGTTGCTTTACTGGTGGATGAAAACGACGATCCACTCATCATACCGCCCGAAGGTTTGGAACTTTTATCGCCCAGCTTTAAGTGGCTTGGATCGCCGACGGCTCGAGACGTCGGCGGCGCTCGCGCGTCGCTCTCGAGTTTCGAGACGCGCTCGAGCGAGTTCGCGCGCGAGAATAACCTTTCGATAGAGATTCCAATCGCGGACGAACCGCGCGATCGAGGCGTCGCGGGCGATGGGGCGACCGTCGCGCCTCGCGGAGACGCGAACGGTCCATCGCCCGGTCCGCTCACCGCGTTGCTCCATTCCCACGTGGCGGGCGAACAAATATTCGGTGCCGACGCCGACGCCGACGTGGGTCGCGAGTACGCGTCGTTCTTAGCGTCGTCGCCTTCGGCGACGCCGACGCCGCGATCATAGGCGTTTCTCGCGAATCGCGCGAGCGTCGCGCGTAATACCGAAGTCGTTCCAGTCTCCGCCCGCACTCGACGTCGCCTCGCGCGATGTCCCTCGCCGCCGCTCCCGGCGCGTCGTCGCGCG